>Ga0247609_10004050_pt1 | contig 14666 bp, 38 predicted proteins | sample 172DNAGHGlowgp2_FD_193487 | JGI IMG/M metagenome (GOLD analysis project Ga0247609, IMG submission 193487) | Sheep rumen microbial communities from Palmerston North, Manawatu-Wanganui, New Zealand - 1728 DNA GHGlow gp2 | ecosystem: Host-associated > Mammals > Digestive system > Stomach > Rumen ...
GGGTGACAATGAAGGGTATCATCCATTGTAAAATGAAGATGTAGAGCATTTTTGTTGTCTGCATCAAGGATCCACTCTTGATTGAACCAGTGTAGTTGACCTTCCGGATTGCAGTTAAACCATAATTTAGAGCCTGAAACTGAACATCTTGCGATTGCCTGATCTACAAATGACCGAGGCATCAAAGCAACTTCATCAAGTAATACTCCTGCCAAAGTAATACCTTGAATGAGCTGATATGATGCTGCATCCTTACCACCAAACAGGAAAAAGGTGTTTTCGTGCTTACCATCAGAAATAATGATCTTTTCTCTGGATTTATAGTTCATCCTATATCTTTTTCTCATAAAAGACATAGCTAAAAGAGGAAGAACGATATTTCTCTCGGCCGTTCCTATGGTCTTTGAGCAGATTCCAAAATACTCATTATTGAACCGCTGCATTGAATCTATTATAAAAGCAACAGACATAACCGAGGTTTTGCCTGCTCTGATAGATCCATCACAGATTAAGGCATCATAATTAGTCTTCGGAAATGCCAGAATCTGTAGTTGTTTCTTGCTGAACGGTTGTGTCTTCTGTGTCTTCATCAACATTTCCCATCAATTCTTCGAATGCTCGTGAAAGTGCATCAGTTTCTTCATTAAGAGGCTTGCTATTATCAACCTTATCTCTCCAATTTTCTGCTCTTCTGTTCTTAAGCCAAAATATCTGAGCTGTCTGAGATGCAGGCATATGCTTTTTCTGTCTCTTAGTAACCATCATTACAAAAGAACTGGTTTTATGATCCCATTTCAGTTCTTCTGTTACTTCTTCATAATCATAACCACAAGCTGATTTGAATAGGGCATTTTCTACGATAAGGTCCGCATCTTCTTTTCCTATTTTTAAGTTGTCACTAATGTCACTATATTTATTCATCCATTCATATAGTGTTTTTCTAGTAATTCCCATATTATTGGCTATTTGTTCATCAGTGAGGCCATTACGCTTCCAACCTTGCAGCCGGGTTAAGCCATCTTTGGTCAGCCACTCTTGATATTTGCCTTTTCTGCCCATAAAGCGTTACTCCTGCCAATGAATGCCATGAGCATTGATAATATCATCAAATTCTTCAACATCGTGAGGTTTAACGTAAAATTCGCCATTTTTAGGATCAACACCAATATGCTCAAGCTCGTGCCAAATGAGGATTTTCATTTGGTCATTGCTTAAACCAATACAATTTACTTCATATATTATAATTAAGAAATCATAAGGACAGAACACTCTCTGCAAATCAGAAACCTTTTGGCATTCACCAAGAACAAGTTTAGTTCTGCCATGTTTCTTTTCTTTATTACTTGTAATAAAACCAACAGAAATACCAAGAGCAAGGATGTCTTTCCTTTTCTCCTTAATGATCTCTTCTGCTATTTCAGCATACTCTAAAGAAAGAGCATATGAATCGTTCATAGAGTTACCTCCTAAGAATGATTATATGCCACAGATAATCTTATTATCAAGTTTTTGCAATTTTCAGGAGGCAGAAATGACAGTATATTTATTACACCATATACAATGTTTTCCATTTGTTTTCAATATCCGGAAGATACTGATTTAATCCCCAGCCTACTTTCATAGTATTGAAATATTTATCAGTTCCATAAAGTGTAATAAGATGTGATTCAAAAGCCTCTGCCTCTGATTTGTTTTCACATTCAAAATATTCTATTTTCCATATACCTAAATCTTTCCAAATGTCACACAGTTTGTGCAATGACATGCGATCAGATATTCTATCTCCTCTTGTTATTCCAACATATTTGATTCTATTATCTGTTTCATCAATAAACCTATAAACGATATGTTTTGTTTTATCGATTTTAGGTCTGCCTGCCAGATTATGAACAGGGAGACCTAAACAAACCATTTTTGTTTTTAGAAAAGTATATTTATATTCTCTATGACAAAAGTTCTCAATAGTATCTTCAGAACAATCAAAAAATGCAGCTATCTCTTTTTTGGTATATTGCAACCCACAAAGCCTTTCAAACTGATCTTTGCTTATGTTTTTCCTTGGTCTACCCATTTTATTCCTGATATTTGTTAGCTGTTTCATCAACAAAAAACCCTTGTCTTCCGTAATTCATTTTGATATTTGCTTACTTCTTTATGACATCTATTGCACATATATATCAGATTTCTATCATCATTTGTTCCACCCATAAAAAGAGGGATCATATGATGTTCTTCAAGATTTTCACTTGATCCGCACCATGCACACGCTTTTATATGAACAGATTGTTCTTTTTCTCTCTTTCTTATCAAATCAATTCTTTGCTGTTGAATATCTGATTTTGCTGCATGTCTATTTCTGAATTCCGGGAAATGCTTATATATAATATTTAATATAGAGGTTGCAGATAATGGTTTCCCTTTGTTTCGGTTGGATAAGCAAACTATTTCAGGATCATTTTGTCTTGAAATAGCCATTGCATTCATTCCTTCAATAAAATAAAGTTCAAGAATTCTCTTTTCCCGGCTTTCAAGGTTAGTGTTTTTAATATAATCTATTGCTTTTGCTCGTTCTGTTGCTGTTATTCTACGATATGAATATAAAGTCCTTTGATTATTCCAAGCCATTCCGCAAGCCTCTCTTTTTTCTTTCATTTGACCATTTGCTTGTATCAATTTCTTTTTCAAAAGCGTCCTCGACAGTCCATCCGGCTTTTAACCTTCCATAAATCAACATTCTGCTTTTGTTGTATTTATCAGCAAGCCTCGCAACGGTATCAATTTCCCCTCTATATTCAATGATCTTATTGGAACATCTATTGTTCATATTGTCTTTAACTGTTACCCATCTGCAATTATCAGGAGAATATCCCTTGCTGTTATCAATTCTATCAATTTGAAGTTCGTCTGAATAACCGTGCGTCAAGGACCATTCCCTAAACTTCAAATAATCCTCTTTCCATTCATCGCACATCTCAATATTTTTATATTGCTTATGTGTTTTGATACGATTGAGGATCATTTGATAACGTTCATATAATCGTTCATGCTGATAGCCATGAGCATTATGATAGGATCTTCCATTTTCACAATTCGGGCATATAGCCTTAGCTCTTATAAAGCCTCTGCTTTTCCACATCTGGATTCCGCAATTATTACATTTAACAAGATACTGCGTATCGTTCCCATAATGCCTGCTGTCTAATATGAGATAGCCATTAACTGTCTTTCCTATTTTGTTCGACTTTCTTACTGACATATAATCACCTCTAACAACAATTATACATCATTAAAACCGAATTATCAATAAATAATATACGTTAAACCCGAATTGTTATATAATTCCACCAGATCTGAAAATTACCACCATTGATGGAAACGGAGCGGAGTTGTTACTGTCTCCAAATTTTAACCTTCCTTTAATAAATCTAACCTCGCTCCTGTGATTGATGTATTCGTGAAAGTATTTGGTGTCTGTCCTTGCCGGTATCAGCATCACCACAATAGTGTTAGGCTTAGTAGATTCTTCCCAGCATTTCTTAACCCATTGCTTAATCTGTGAATAAGGTGGATTGACAAAGGCTCGGTACCCCCCCCAATTTTTAGACAAACCATTGTCTTTTTGCGTAAAAAACGTATCGCACTTGTGATTTTCTTCTGTCGAGCAAGGATCCAGATTAAAATGAAACTCATTATCAAGTTGATTATAAATATCTTGTGGTGTTGACCATTCATCAGACTTGCTGCTAAACATAACTTCTGTATTCATTGTTTTACCTCATTCTTGTAATTTCGATTTCTGTCCTCGGATTATCTTTATCAACTAAAACTCTGGATCCATCATGGCCAGCAACAATTCGATAATTATCATCCAAAATCACCTTATAACGAACCAATATGTCTGTAATGGCCTCGAGTAAGTTATTCAGATCAACTTTTCTTTCAGAATCCCTGTAAAACACACATTTCACGTTTACCGGTTCTGAAATAGGCTCAGGCAGCTTCTTCAAGAACCAGCCTGCATCATGCTCATACTGCTTGTATCTATTGTTCTGAGATATAAAAGGCACACCAACATACTTGAATCCGCATGCAGTTTTCTTAAAAAAACCATTTTTGAGTTTAGAATTGAACATGATCTCCTGACCATTCTTCTTAGTTCTCGGGTTCAAAGGTATCGAGGCTTGGTACAGGATCATCTTTTTCTAACCTCCTCACAGCCACCATACGAATGCTGCATGCATTCCCAACAATTCTTCCATTCCGGGAGTTTTACAATGTAATTCGGGCAGCCTTCGCACTCTTCTTCCTTGCAACCTATGCACTCTTCTTGCATAATCTGTCTGCCATCACATTTCATTCTTCTTTACCGCCTTTCTCATCTTTCGCCTCCATTGAATGGCATTGGATAACCATCTGGGAGCTGATTGATTAAAGTCTTTAGAGCCGAGATGCTTTCATACTGCATTTCCGTCAATATGTTTTTCTCGCAAGTATTAACCTCTGCAAGCAACTGATCGAGGTCTTCTGTGATTTCTCCACGAAGCTTCGGAGTAAGCATCTTATAAACTGTCATTCCGCACCGCCTTTCTGCATCTTTGCACCACATTTAGGACAGAAGTTCTTATATAGTTTATGAGGCGTGGCTCCGCAAAAAGGGCAAATGCACATACCTGCTTGAATATAATTCCACTCGCCTTGCGGTCTTATTTCTGCCTCTCTTCTTGTAGCATACCCGTCATTAAAGCCTGCTTGATAACCTTTCTGCCAAGCGATTGATAAAAGTTCAGAGGACTGTTTTTGAACACCTTGTAAATCATGTTCTTTGTCATTTAATCTGTCTTGTATCATCCTTTACAGCCTTTCAAATCTGCACCGCATTCAGGGCAAAAATTCGACTGAACTTCATAATAATCATTCTCTTGGTCTTCTTCATATAACGCATAATGTCCACATTTAGGGCAAAAATGTTCACCATACTTATTAACTTTCCATTCGCCTTGCTGTATTTCATAAAGTTCGCCTTTTTTAATTGCGTCTATAACGTGTTTCTGAATGGTTTTTGTATTTCCTCTCGCAAGAACGACATACCTTAAATTTTTGATAAACTCATAATCTTCATCAGGAATATCAATTATCCGTTTCATTATCGTTCTCCTTTGGCTTGTTTTCTTCGTAAACCGCCTGCATTGTTTCAAGCATCTTGCAAAGCGTTACATACTTCGCTTTTACATCAATCAACTCATCATAGAGTTTTCGCTTGATTTTCACATACTCACTCATTCTTCTTCACCTCTCGAATACTCTCTCCTAAACACTAAAAGACTATCTAAATCTATTGCATCACCTGCCCATAGCGTATAAGCATTATGCTCATAGTGTGAAAAGATATTCTGAATACAAGCATCAAGGTCAACAAAATTATCATCATCTGGAATACTATCAAATGCAGACACAAACTGAAATTCCGGTCTGTTAGGGTCATCAACACAAATGCCTTGCTTATATTCTCGTGGGGACAAATTCAAATCTCTAAATTTGTCTATTGGCATTAAGATATTTTTAATAAACTCATATAGGTCTTTTAACTCTACTTCGTAATAGAAGAAGTCTGTTCCTATACTCCTGCAATCTGCCTTAAATCGTCTTATGATTTCGTCCACGATTTCGTCAATGAACCTCGGCTTATGATAAGGTGCAAGTTCATATATCCAACCTGTAGCTACTCTGATAAACTCGTTTAATGATACACAAATAGTCATTCTTCTTTCTCTCCCTTCAAATCGAAAGTCTGACTGATAGCCAGTGCCAACGACTGCACAAAAGTCTCATCATCAGACAGATCATTTCTGCCGATCATTACAAGCATTCCGTGAACTACTTCGTGAATAAGTGTCTGTCTGTAATAATCCGGCTGCTGGCCTTTCCTGATCTCAATAGTTCCTTCATCATATGTGATTAAGCCAAGACACCTTCCGCTGCTGCTTTCAATACATTCCTTTTCTATAATCTTGTAAGGTATTCCACAAATCTTAACTATTTTCATTTTCTTCATCTCCTTCAATATGATTAAAAATCTTTTCGAAAACATTAATTATATCTACATGCTTACCTGTAAATTTAAGATTATATAGAGGCTCCATTTGAGGAACATCAAAATCTTGAGAATAAACAGATGCCCAAATACCTGATGCATTTTCACCTATTCCAATAACAATTCCTTTCGTTCCCAAAGGTGTAATAACAACATCTCCAATACAAATCTTATGTTCTTCTTCAATCGGTTCTTTTCGATCATCTTGACCGGCTTTATAACCACGTTCCCAAGCATAACCAACCAGCTCGTCAATCTTCTTTCTGACGTTCTCAATATCCTCATTCTTCTTTTCTGCTAAATCTTTCATTTCAAATCTCCTTTCTTATCCATAAAATGATCTGCAATTATAGCCAGTGACATTGCTATATCTCCCAAAAGAGCAGATATACAACTAAGTTCAGTATTAGTAATATCTGCAGACTCAATGCCTGATTTTACTTCTTTCATCAGATTTTCTTTTGCGTTTTTAACATTTTCCAATACCAGTATCGTGTTATTAAGTTTTTTCATTCTTCTTCGCTCCTTTCGCAGTCTTCACAATCTCCGAAGTGATCACAGGAAACACAACTGTCTATTTTTTCCTGTTCTTCCTGAGCTTTCTTGCAGGCTTCAATAAATGCCGGGTCTGTTAATACATCTGCCACTGCTGAAACTGCTTTTGATAAAGTTTCAGCCATAAGGATAAAAGGGTTCCCATCATGTAAGCCTTGCTGATAGCCTTCCATATATCCTTCACGCTTAGCGATTCCTGCTATCTTCCGTTCACGTCTTGAATATTTCTTCATTGTTTCTTACCTCATTCATTTTCCCTGTGCAGTGTGAACAGTATCTTTCATGAACAATATATACTACTGTATTCGAAAACCATCGTCCGTCAGCTTCCTTAATCTCGCCTTCTTCTTTTCGATACAGTTCTTCTCCGCACTTTCGGCATTGTAGTATCTTGATCGTTCTGCTCATGATTTCTGCCTCGGCTTGTCCTTGTTAATAAATGCAATAGCCACAAGTGTTACGCAGATAATAGCTGTAATAATGATCGCTGTCATATTCCCAAATACTCCTTTATCTTGTTATTTATCATGCAGATTGCCGTCCGCTGCTTTGCACCTTTTTTATGAGGATCTTCAAGATACATTTCATCGTTCAGGACCCATACCGAAGTCATAAACAATCTGTTAGGCCTGACTTTGAAATAACGCATTGAATAACTGATAAAATCTTCCAGTTTTTGATGATCAGCCTTACCCTTCATCTTCATAAACCTTATATCTTCTACTAAGTATGTCTTCGGCTTCTTTCCTTCGCTCTTGTAAATCTCAATCATTGTCTTTCTCCTCCTTAATAATTGTAATAAAGATATTCACCGATTCTGTTCATACAATAACAAATATCACCGTTTCCAGATTCACAATCACTAATTACTCCTTTGATTATGCTTGTAACTTCTTCTTCGGTATAAACCTTCTCTTCATCTTCAACTTCCCAAGGAGAAAACTTAACATTATCTGAGTCAACAAGCATAAAAACATAATTAGGTTTTTGAGATCCTTGTTCATAAAACTTGTTTTTCTTCACTATTAGCCTGATATTTCCTTTGAATTTTTTAATATCGGCTAAAGATAATGTTGTTGAAGAAAAACTATAAGATTCCGGATGATACCATAATCCTTGCCACTTAGTTCTTTTCTGATCAAATGGTTCGCATTTACCCATTGTCTTTCTCCTTCCATTCATCACAAGTATCATCATAATCTGTTAGTGATCCTGCCATCTCTGATTCTTCGTTTCCGCAGTAGAACTTAAACCTACCTCCTACAGCTTCGCAGCAATTCCATCCACAATTTCCGCAACACTGTTTCATACTTACTCCTTCAAAGCATCAATAATAATATTTAATTCTTTCGCAAAATTTCTCCCGGTTTTCTTAACTTTATTAACACTAAGTGAACACAAGTGCATTCCATAAAAAATAAGGGTTATCGGTTCAGGATTATTAAAACCGCAATAATATGGCTTTCTCAAGACAATTGCTCTGTCACCATATTCGTCAATTACTTCATCCCCAATCTGCAAATCACCTTGTAAATCTGTTTCAAACCGTCTTGATAAGAATGTCATTGGATCCATTTTGTTTTACCTCCTGATAATATCTGTATTCCGCAAGCTGCTTCTTCATTCTTTTGATTCGCTTTCCGTAGTCGATCTTTAGATATTTAGAGTCTGTTTCCCGGACTGCAGCTTTCAGCCGTCTTATTTCCTGTATCATTTCTTCTTGCCTGTGATCCATGCTCGTAATACCTTCCTGACGCTCTCACTTGCGTTCTCCTGCGTTCTAAGCCAAGAAATAATATCTTTATCCTTCTCATTATCCAGAAGCACACAGAGCATTTTATGACGCTTCATATACCGCTTCTGGTACTTCTCATTCTTCTTCAGTGCTTCGTTCATTATCTTCTTCCTCCCAAGTACGAGGTTCTTTAATAAGTGATACCTTCATATTCTTTTCGTTGTAGTACTCGTTATAAACCGCCTTGACGAATATCACAGCATGTTCTATGCTCATTCCTTTTGCTACAACAATATTGTCAATCATTACGCTGTATGTATCACAACCCATTACTGTTCACCTTCTTTCTTATATGGTTCCGGCTTAGGCATCCATGCATCAACTCCGTCCCAGTCTCCGTTATTTTCGAGACCGCAGCAATCTTCGTTCCATGAACAGATGTCCTCGTGTACATATCTGCCAACGGATATAAGGATTTCTTGTCCGTCATCAGGTAGAGAGCAAGTAAAGGCTCTCTTTTCCCAGTCTTCAAGACTTCCTTCTTTAATGCCCCATTTTACGCAGAGTTCCTTCTCTTCCTCTTTTGTCATTGGTCTGTAGGTGATCGGAACCCACTCGCCTTGCGTTCTTTCTTCTGGCTCTCCGTATCGTTCTTTCCACCCGTCTGTATAACCCTGCTCGTATGCGTCTATATCTTCTTCAAGTGCCTTGATTGCAAGGTCAAGAGCCTTGCCGTGTTCTTCAGATACCAGTTTGTGTTTAATGTATAATAAACGCTCAATAGCCTCTTTATTTGTCATTTTCTTTCTCCTTAGGTTCATATCTTTCGGGTAACGGCATCCAAGCCACAATCTCTGCTCCTGCTTCTCCTGCCTGCTCTATTTTCTCCCACTCGTCTTCATCTGGGTCATACTCGCAAATTTCATAGAAAAGCCTGTCTGGACATTCCCCGTCTTTTCGTCTCCACATAATCAGATAACTGTCGTATTTCTCAGGTAGCATTTCACTTGTCGGGATCCATTCGGGTTCATGCCAACCGCCTATATTAAAGTAAACCTCACAATGTCTCGCATCTGCTGTCTCGCTTTCTGCTGGAACCTTATCATCGTCACAAACAAATCTATAATCACCAACACCGCTGCCATCTCCGTTTTGAAGATTGAAATAAGTAAGGTATCTTCCATCATTACTAACATATAAGCTGTCGTGTCCGTTTGTCCCGTATTCGTGAATTGATCCTGTCTGTAAATCAAGTATCTTCATTTTTTGTCTCCTTAATCACCAAACTTGAAGTTATTATTGTTAATCACTACATCGAGCGTGCCTTGAATTCTGAGTGTTCCAAATACGTCTTGATGTTCCATAGTAATTGCCGGGTTCAAACATTCAGCTAATTCCGGGATCATTGACTCAACTATGCGTCTGCGTATTAGCTCTTTATTAACTATTCCGTTCACTACTGATCTTTCAGGATACCAACACACACCGTTGATTGTCTTTATCGGTATTGTCTGAGGTTCAGGAAAGATCGTTTCAGGCTTCTGCTCCAATGGTTTTTCCGGGAACCGCCAAAGGTAAAGTTTCAATATTATCTTGTCAAATATGTTCATATGTTTCTCTCCTTAATATCATCAATCCAGTTGAGGTACTTATGTACATCGTAGTCATTTGCAGGAACTAAATAATATACATAGTGGCATGAAAACAGTTCTTCTTTTCTTGTGTTATAACTCACTACACTTGAATGAGAATCTTGGTAAGTATCACACCACCTGCCCTTAACACCGCTTCCTGTGTCTTCTGCAACATATACACGATCTTCCGAAGGAATGTATATTAAATCTCCAAAAGAATGATATCTGCGGTCAATAGCACAAGTTGTAGGCTCGGTTCTTCTGTTAAAATCAGATGCCCGGTGGCATTCTGTTCCTGATGCTGTTTTACCATTAGCATATATTCCGCAGCAGCATGGTCCATTACAATATGCTGTTACCATATATCTTCCAAGTGATTCATCAATAACAAGAGCTTTGACCTGAATTCTCACACGATCCATCTGTTCTTGAATACTTCTGAACTCTTCATATATTGCAGGAGTTTCTTTCGGGTGATACCCACTTGGTAGTGGTGGCACATAGAAGTCCCATATAGTGAAATCATCACACTTAATGATCTCCACCGGTTTATTTATAGGTTTCTCGGCCACCACCACAAGCGTAAGTGAAAAAGCCAATATGGATAATAATATCTTTTTCATATTTCAAAAGGTAAAGTCTCGGAAGGCTGTTCAATCTCTTCCGTAATGTTTTCATCGCCTGTTGGTTCTTCCTTCTCTGAATTGTTTTTGCTTAACGTTTCAACAAATTCAACTTCCTCAACAAGAACCTCGGTAACGAATACCTTTTGTCCATCCTTGTCGTAGCTTCTTGTCTGAATGCTTCCGGTCAGCCCGATCCTGTTACCCTTCTTGAAATACTTCTGAATAAACCCTGCTGTCTGTTTCCATGCAAGGCAGTTGATAAAATCAGCCTGTCTCTGTCCGTTCTGGTCCTTGAACTTTCTATCTACAGCAACAGTAAAATTACAAAACTGAGTCTGATTAGAGGTGAGCTTGATTTCAGGATCCTTTGTAAGTCTTCCGACTCCGCACCATTTATTCATATTTTCTTCTCCTTGTTATGTCTTTCTTTCATATGCATACCTGCATGTTCCTTAAATGTCATTAACTGTAAATTTTCAAGCCTGTTATCATCTCTTATATGGTTTTTGTGATGTACTACTTCATCACGAGTTATATACCGTCCTATCTTTTCTTCCATAATCAAAATATGTTCCATTACATATCCATCTTTAGTTGACATTGGATGATCTGGACAATAAACATAAATATAGCCATCAGTTCTTTTCTTTTTGTGTCCACCAAATTTACTTGGTTTAATATAAATTCCTTTTTTGGCTTCACTTAACCTATGCTTAGTTTCTTCAGAAGCTTTACAACCTTTTCTTTTAGAAGGTTTACCAATAAGAGAATCAGATATTTTTTGTTTAGTCTTTTCTGTCATTTTAGGTCTGCTTTCTATTCCATATTTTTTTATATAATTGAAAACCGTACCTACAGAAATTCCTAAAATTTTTGCACATTCATGCATTGGCTTTTCTTCTTGAACATATACTCTTTCAATCATTTCTTTTGTTATCATAATAAACACCTCCATTTATTATAATAACATTATTCAAGTTTTATTCAAGTCTTATTCATACTTTTACCACCTTCCACTCATAATCTTATTGAAATAATATTCGGACTTTTTAAATACTTGATCAAAAGCCTTTTCAGCTTCTTCGTGAGTAGGATCTCCACCATACAGAGTAGTTACTTCTGCCGGTTCATCCTCATTCAAAATCTCGTCAAGTGACATATTACAGTTGTGTTTTGTATTAGCCATTTATTGCCTCCTAAATTTCTTTCTCGCCTCGTATCTGAGCAACTGTATATCCTAATGCTTTGGATAGTTCACAAGCTGTATGATTATTAGGAGTAGCATTGCTATTCCTAATCAGTCTTCTTATTGTTTCCGGCTGCAGTCCTGTTTTTCTCGATAATTCAACAGCTGTGATCTTTTTTCTTTTCATAATCTCAGCAAGGTTATTCATACCGTCACCTGATCCTCAGTCCTTCGTCCTGTTCAAGATGTGCGATACCTTCAAGATCAACTCCGGCATCAAGGTCCTTCTTGATCAATGCCCTGTCAATAGTAGGCTCAGCAATCTTCAAATATCTTGCCGGGATATTTTCAATATATTGCTCATCCATAACAACCGTTGAGGGATTATTCTGTCTGCTCACCGTGAATGTACCGCAAGGTAATTTCTTCTCACCCATTTTCTGAAGGACACGGAGCATCAGAGCCTTTAACCGTTCCTTACCGTTGGTAAGTGTTTTTTTCTTAGCCTGCAGTCTCTTTATTTCTTCATCAAGGCCTTTGATGTCTGCATCAACATTCTTGATGTACTTGCAGCAGTTTTCAAACTTGTCCTTAGTATCATCCATAAGGTTGTTAAAAGCATCATCAAGAGCAGACTCATCCATCGTCTCTTCTTCGATCAAGTTCCAAATAAGGTCAAAAGATGATCCCAGTTCGTATACGTTTGCCATTGTTGTTTACCTCCTTAAACTTTGTCCCACAGAAGCTTCAAAAGCTCCTGTTGCTCGATTATGTCCAGACTCTTAATGTAGTTTTCTGCGTACTGATCAAGTGCTTCTTCGCAAGCCTTAGTAAAATTGATACCCTTATGCTTGGCAATAATGTCGATCTTCGCAGCGGTCTTTTCTGAAATATGCGGTGATCTTTTTCCGTCACTGCTGATATTCTTTCGGTAGCCAACTTTCCTTTTTTCAGGCATTTTCTTCACCTCCCGAAACTAATGTCTCAGCATAAACAAGAGCCATTTGGTAATCTTCAACCGTGCTCTGCTTTGACAATCCTCTTACTTCGCAGACTTTCTTAATGTCAACGCCATTCTTTTTACAGAAAGCTACAAGCTTATTAGCTGCTTCGATCAACTTCTGTCTTTCAGGATCAATAGGCTGTTCCTGATTCTGAACCGGTGCCTGCTGAACAGGAGCTGTCTGTGCTTCTGCCTGTGCCTGTGGCTTTCGCAGTTCTTTCGGCTTTACCTGTGACTTTGCCTGCGTTTTCTTTTGCTCAGCAGGTTTTTCATCATCAACATCTTCAGGTAAATCTTCACCTGCGTAAATGTAAAGCCCAAGACCGAACATTGCCAAGTTCTTTGTCAAGCAACGCATGATTGCTTTGTTTACATCAAACATTGTTGCAGCCTGAACAGTGAACTTGCTGTACTTAGTCTGGACTTCGTAAGGGTGATCGAACATTGCCTTATTGTTACCGTCCATTACCGGAAGCCACATTTCATGAGTAACACCTTCAATAGTTACCGTAGTGTAAACCATGAAGCCTGTTTTCTCGTCATAGACATAAGGAAGTCCGTTAAACTTGATGATCTCGTAAGAAGCAGTCGGGAAACGCTTCTTTACTTCTGCCCATGCCCATGCCCACGAAAGATAAGTGAGCTTGACCTTTCCTGTGTCCTTAACTTCCGTATGATCGTTTACGTTTACGGCATTAAGGATCTCAAATGCTGTCTTTTTTTCTTCTGCCATTGTTTTTACCTCCTTATATTGGCTTATATCCTTATTATATAATTTTATTGCATAAATGTAAATATATTATTATAGTTCATACGGCAAAAAGTTAGGGAAAACTATATTATCGTCAGGTTCACATCCGAAACCGATCCACTTGCAGAAAGCATCAAGATACTCGTCTTCTTCTTTATTTCTGCTGGAATGAGCTTCAATGCCATTTATTGGAGTTCCTGAATATACCAACTCAGCTCTTACAATCTTATTTATGAGATCAGCAGGTGATGGAAAATATTGTGACGTTGCCATATGTAAGCGAGCTGCTTTATAAACTGACTCTGCAGAATAATCACCAAGTTGCATCTCCCATGCTGAAGCTTTTCCTTTCGGGTCCGCAATCTTAACATTGTAATTATCAGAAATAACTTTAAGCAGTCTTATGATTTCTTCTCTGGTCATGTATATCCCTCCTCAGCCAAAAGATCATCAAAAGGATTCCCGGATTTTTTAGTAGGATCATGCCGTCTTGCATCTTTCTTTTCCCAAGTAATTACGCAAAGTTTCCAGTCAGTAATAGGTCTTCCATTAGCCTTTTTCCAGTTTTGAGATGCGTAATAAGCAACAAAAGCAACTGGATCTACTTCATTATTTCTCTCTTTGCAGTATTCAGCTACTTCTTCGACTGTTGGTGGTATGAATTTTTTTCTGGGTTTATCAGGAAGCGAATCCAAAAATTTTTCATCCGCAGATATATATATATTGTTTATATCTGTGTTTATATTATCTGTGTTTATATTTGGTATAGGTTCGCCATCCAAGGCATTTCCATTTGCCTTTTCGTCATTTTCCATTTGCCCTACAAGGCAATTCGAATCTGACATTTTTGGCATTAAGTCAGCATACCATTTTGTCCGATCATAAGATGATTTATTGAAATTTCCTGATTTAATATAGCCTTTTTCTTCAAGAAGTTTTAAGGATGATCTTATTTGTTTTTCAGTTAAATACGGAAATTGTTTGCAAAAAGCTTTAATACTGTTATATGTCCAAAATAAACCTTCGTGTTCGTTCATTTCATTAGTCCGATTTTTCTCACACCAATACTGTATATTTCTATAAAT
>Ga0247609_10004051_pt1 | contig 14665 bp, 12 predicted proteins | sample 172DNAGHGlowgp2_FD_193487 | JGI IMG/M metagenome (GOLD analysis project Ga0247609, IMG submission 193487) | Sheep rumen microbial communities from Palmerston North, Manawatu-Wanganui, New Zealand - 1728 DNA GHGlow gp2 | ecosystem: Host-associated > Mammals > Digestive system > Stomach > Rumen ...
CAAACTTAGATTAGGAGGAATGAGCCCGGCGCAATACCGAGCACGACAAGTATCAAATCTTTAGTTATAAATCCGTCTAACTTTTTGGGGTCACCTCACAAAGGGGGCTATTCAGGACGGATTACCTTACCGATCTCATTCAACTTCATTTCCCGAAAGAATTTCTCCATCTCTTCTCTCGCGCTCAGTTCGAATTTAGTACTCTTGATATCATCTATATACCATTTCCCTTCAATTCGTATGTAGGTGTATTCAACTACAGAATCATCCACTCTCTTTGTAGTAATCTTACCCCTATCTCCGTCAACTTCACTCTTGATACTGGTAATGGGTACATACTCCTGTGCTTGAAGTATCAAATCATAATCGAAGAAACCAATCTCCGCTCCTTCTGCCGCACAAACGCTATCTGCTTCTTCTAAAAGCCTATCGAATTCCGGAGAAAAAACAGACCCAGTTAGGGTCCCTTCTAAACCGTAGACCGACAGGAACCGCTTTTTGAGTTGCTCCGCCTCATATTCATTATAGTTTGTTTTAAGTATTTGGAGATCAATCTTTTTTGCGGGTGAACTATTTCTTGATAGAATGCCACGGACGGCTTCGGTAAGTTTGTCTTCTTTAGGCCAAATTTCCATGACGAATTCTCTGTCGTATGCAATCTTTCCATCAGGATTATACGCCTGCCAGTCTCCGGTAATTCTGCTTAAATCAGGTGCAATGGTGCCATAAAAACCAGATTTTCTGTCGTACTCACTAACCGTGAAGCTGATTGATCCACCCTGCTTTAGAGACCCATCTAAGTAGTCGTAAAAACCGTAAGGGTCATTCTTTTTGTCGTTAAACCTAAATGCTCCAGATATCTCTCTTTCTCCCGAGGCTTTTTCTTTTGCAAAACGAAGAACGGCTACGAACGGCTTAGGTTCATCATCATCAAGCATATGACCTCTATATCGAACGTAATCTGAGCTCTTCTCATCATTTACATAATCTCGCAACTCTGCTTTCCTGCTATACCCAAATTTATCAATCCAATCATCGAGCTTCCATAACCCATTCTCTTTTGAAAGCACCATATGATACTGACCATGAAGCTCCATTTCTTTTTTTCCGTTGTCATCATAGAAGATTTCGTCAAGGTGTAGGCGAATCTTGGCTTTTCTTTCAGTTCCCTCTACAAAATAATAACTCTTCTGAACATTTTGGGAGAAACACTCTCCATTTCCACAATACCAGTAAGCCATAAACTCGTCATCGTCAATTGCTCCGAGCAAATTCCCAAGAGGATAGTTGTCCAGGTTAAAGTACTCGTCCATCAGGCCAGCAAACTCCTTTGAGAATGCTGTACTATCATAGTGAGCAAAGTGATCAGGAATCCTATCAAATATCCAGTTGCAGCGTTCTACTGTAATATCTTTTGTCCCGGGTATTACCTGCCCATTCGCTGAGTTATTTTCACTGTAACATACTAGTATCAGCGGCAGGAGAATAAAGAGGATCGCTTTGGAAGAACGCTTTTTCATAATGGTTATCATGTGGTATTTTACATTACATTATTTCCTGATTCAAAGATAAGGAATAATTGATAACACACAATTCTTTTTTACATGTAGTGGTTATGTATAATGTGTTTGAAAAATCATTATATTTGTTTATTAACCGTATGAAGACACTCTAATGGCCACTAAAAGAAAGATTATCTTTTTTAATTCGCGTGATGAATTGTTAAGGGTTGATTTGTCATCCGTCATTTACTTTGAAGCGGATGCAAATTATACAAAAATGGTTTCTGCTAACGGGCTTACAGACATGGTCTGTATGAGTCTGGGGCGGATGGAAGAGTTGCTAGTTCTGAGTTTTAAAGACACTCCCGGTACTTTTGCGCGCATAGGAAAGCGCTTCATCTTAAATCTTAATTATATCTATAAGATAAATACATTAATGCAGGAGTTGACACTTAGTGATCAGCATACTTTTTCATATACCCTGTCTATTTCTAAGGTGGCATTGAAAACTCTTAAGGATCTTATTTCTCCCTATTCTAAACCTGATGCCAAATGATTGAACTGATTATTGGTCGCGAAAGCGGAGTTGAGAACCCTCGCTTAGCCGTCACCCAGAATGAACAGACCTTTTTTTTCGGGACACCCGGTAGTGTGCCGAAGGATGTCAGTCGCAAGCATTGCCACATTATTATAGGGGAGGATGCCCAGATGACAGTGGAAGACTTGACAGAAAACAACTTTATCTACATTAATGGCGCAGATTGTAAGAGAAAGACTGGAGTAAGTCCGTCGGATAGTATTGAGCTTGGCCCATCCAAATACCGTCTGGATATGGATACTATCATTAAGTCTTTGTCTTCGAAGCAGTCTTTTTCTATTAAGCATTTGGAGGCCGTCTATGATTGGTATCAACAGGAGAAGTTTGATATGCAGGTCAAACAGGGAAAGCTTAATGCGCTTAGCGCTTTGCCAGGTGTTCTGTCAATGATTTCCATTGGTGCTGCTGTTTTCTTCCAGAACCAGGATGTCCGAACCTGGGCGGTTATCCTTGCTGCTGTATTTGCCCTTGCCTTTGCCGTTATTCGATACCGCAATGCTACTATAATTCCGCTGAGGACTCGGGAGTTGGAAGATAGTTTCCGTGAAAAATACGTATGTCCTAATCCGCTTTGTAATCATTTCTTAGGTAATCTTCCTTACAAGGAACTTACGAAAAGTAGATCCTGCCCTTACTGTAAGTCAAAGTTTACAGATTAATGATGGATCGTTTCATCCTTAAAACCCCTTATTTCGTGTAATAAACGAGCAAACTGTTTACTGACGAAAGAGGGTTTTCTATATTTGTTCCAGATCAACAGAAGAGTTATGGAAAAGATCCGAATAAAGTGCCCTGTATGTGGGGCAGTATTGGAGGCATTGGATGATCCTGCCAATGAGCGAAAGAGTGTGAAGTGTCCTAACTGCCAGCAAAGGAATAAATTCGTCGACTTCAAGCGAGTAGTTCCTATTTCTGCACCAGTTCCTTCTGAAAGTGATGATACTCAGATAGGTATTATGCGAAATGATTCTGTCGGATATCTCATGGATAGAATGACCTATCGTCGTTATCCTTTGCGTGAAGGGAGACAGATTGTCGGTAGAAAGCCGCACAGGAGCACCCCTAAGGCTGATATCCCCATTGAGACGACAGACCAGGGAATGAGTAGAGAGCACCTGTGCATCGAGGTGATGGCTGGTCGTGACGGGCATTATCATGTCTATGCATCTAACGCCAAGAACCATAATCCCACCATTATTAATGGAGTTAAATTGGGAGAAGGTGATAAGGTAGGTTTAAGGCATGGCGATGTCATTAAGTTGAGCGACACCCAACTGGTTTTTGTCGGGACACCTGTTAATGATGAAACTGAAATTTAAGTAGTGTATGAACTATACCGTAATCGCGTACTCCTTATATGAGTTGGGGCAAAGGACTAATCAGGAGGACAGCATATATCCTCCTTTCTCGGATAAGCCTTCGAGTGGTGATCTTTTCATCCTTTGTGATGGTATGGGGGGACATGACGCTGGAGAGCTGGCATCACAAACAGTCTGTACTGCATTATCCCAGTTTATAGTTAATAATTCTCGAGAAGACGGATCTTTTGATGAAAAGAGTTTCAATGCAGCACTTAATGCTGCATACGATGCCCTTGATGCGCATGATACCGGTGATGAGAAAAAGATGGGGACCACTTTGACTTTCGTAAAGTTCCATGAGAAAGGTTGCTTCACTGCCCATATTGGTGATAGCAGGATATACCACATCCGCCCTTCTGAGAAAAAGATCCTTCATGTTACCCACGATCATTCTTTAATTAACAACTTGGTTGACTTAGGTGAGATGACTATTGAGGAGGCCAAGACATCTCATCAAAAGAATGTTATAACTAGGGCGATGCAACCACATCAGGAGAATCGCACTTTGGCAGACTGTTTTGAGCTGTCCGATATTAAGGCCGGAGACTATATATATATGTGCAGCGATGGAATGTTGGAAGAGATGGAAGACCGCGAGTTGATAAACATCCTTGCCCTTCCTCAGACCGATCCCAAGAAAATAGAGATACTTAGAGGGGCAACCAAAGATAACCGTGACAATCATTCCGCATATCTTATCAGAATTATTTCGATAGGTTATGATGGGGCAGAAGATCCGGAAGATGTCACTTCAACAGGCAAGCCTTTCAGGAAGAGACGTCGTTTTATGACGTGGGCCATCATTTTAGTCGTGGCAGTCCTGCTTATTCTCACTGCCTATTTCTTCTATTATTCTTGTAGCCTCACTTTCCTTAAATGATAGTTCATCCTTAAATCCTACCATTTCGTGGAGTAAAACAAAAAAAGCTTTCAGGTATGGATAATGGGCTATACCTTTGCTCTCAGAAACAAAGTTAAACACATAAAAAACAACAATTATGAAAACAAATGATTTCAACGACGTGATGACTGAGTCTACTGCTGTAAAGTCTAACCTTGAAAACCAGAAAAAGGGGTTGTCTCCTTTCTGGCAGAGCGTCCTTGTCGGTGGAGTTCCCGGTATTCTTATCGGAGCAGGGAGTACCATTGGTGTCGAGGCTATAGCCAATTCGTCTCCCACTGAGGAAGAAGTTGAGACTATGAATGAGGCCCTTTCTACCAGCACTTCGGCCGAAATCCTGGAGGCTCATTCTGTCGATGACGACATGACGTTCAGCGAGGCTTTTGGTGCGGCACGTAAGGAAGTTGGCGCAGGTGGTGCCTTTGTCTGGCATGGTCGTGTATATGGCACCTATCGTGCTGATGATCCTGAGTGGCTAGCGATGAGCGACGAAGATCGTATGGCACATAGCAAGGATATTCTTTCCCAGGTTCATGCAGAGCCTTATACTCCCACAGAGAATGAGCCGGAGATTATTCCTGCTCCGGAGGAGAGCGACAAAGTCGATGATACCACAATAGCTGATGCTTCTGAGGACCTTGAGGACATTGATGTTCATATTTTGGGCGTTGGAGAGGTCGAGACTCCGTATGGAACTATGGTCCAGGCTGGTGTTGGTACTATTAATGATCACGCTGCAGTTTTTGCTGATACCGATGGTGACGAGATGGTTGATACAGTCTTGATTGACACGAATGACAACACTCAACTCGACCACGATGAGGTCTTTGATGCGACTGATTCCGGAATCACAATGGACGACCTTAGGAATTATGCTGACCCCTCTTATGTGAACTCGATGGATGATACTCAAGACGTGACCGACAGCGGCGAACCTACCGCATTTGTTTAGTTGACCCGTCTTTTCTTGCAAGAGACCGGTTCAAAGATGAGGACCGGTCTCTTGCAAGGTTTTGTAATAGCTTTTTAATTTGCTATTTTTGAGCAATCTAACCACTAATCATGAGCGACGTTTCTTCTATCCTTCCTTCCGGTGCCACTCTGCAGGGGGGCAAATACAGGATTATAAGGGTTTTGGGCCAAGGTGGCTTCGGAATCACATATCTTGCCGAACAAACCGGACTTGGCATGAAGGTGGCTGTCAAGGAGTTCTTTCTGAAGGGCTCTTGTCAACGTGATGCTACAACTTCAAAGGTCAGTGTTCCCGTGACAGATAACAGGGAACTTGTTTCCAAGTGCCTGAAGAAGTTCAAGGCAGAAGCGCGGAAGATAGCGTCATTGAATAATGATCACATTGTCAGCATCATTGATATTTTCGATGAGAACGGAACATCGTATTATGTCATGAAGTATCTCGATGGTGGTTCCCTTGCTGATAGGATTCGGCATGCACCTATGCAGGAAAGCCAAGCCCTATCAATTATCCAAGACGTTGCAGACGCATTAAAGGCCATACATTCTAATGGTTTGCTTCATTTGGATATAAAGCCAGCCAACATTCTTTTTGATGACCGAGACAGAGCCGTGTTAATTGATTTCGGCGTTTCTAAGTATGTTGACAATCAAAATGATACTACTACGACTTCATCCCTTATTGGGTTCAGCCGTGGTTTTGCTCCGCTAGAGCAGGTAAATGCAACGGTTTCCTCGCTTTCTCCCGCGACGGATATTTACTCGCTCGGAGCAACACTGTACAATCTCGTTGTTGGCATTACTCCTCCTGATGCATCTTCTGTTATGGATATGGGATTACCCGCTTTTCCCCCAGATATCAGTGAGGGAACCAAGTATGCCATAGAGAAATCAATGCAACCGCGAAGAAAGGACCGTCCTCAGGATATTAATGATTTCTTGCACTTGTTTCCGGAGGATGTTTCTTCTGAGGATGAAGACGTCACTGTTATACCTGTTCAGGCAATCACAACACCTAGACCGGTCAGATCTCCTGCTCCTTCGAAGAGTAATTGGTATTTATTCTCTGTGACGCTTGCATTGTTTATCGGTGCGCTCATTATTGCTGGAGTCGCTCTTTATCAGAAGAAGCATACTGTAACGCCAGCCCCTGTTGATAATTCTCGTATAGAGTCTCTACAAAACGAGGTCAAGTCTTTGACGACAAGGAATAATTCCCTGCAAAAGCAGCTTGAAGATATGAGGGGTCAGGTATCATCTTCGACGCAGAGTAGGACTAATCAACAAAAACAGATAGAAGATCTGACTCAAAGGAATAGGACCCAGGCGACGCAGATTACAAACCTTCAAAATCAGATTACTTCTCTACAACGAGAGAATGCTTCTCTTACAAATCAAGTTAATTCTTACAGACCGGATGCCGAACGTTGGCGTCGTCAAATGGAAGTTAATAGGTGATGGAATCCGTCATTAATAAACTGTGTGTTTGTTGTTTAGTAGCTCTTTTATCTCCTGTCATGTTTGCTCAGGAGAAGACGCAGTATTATTATAATTCACACGAGAATGAAATCCTCCCTGATGCAAATGCCTCTTTCCGTGAAGGGAATTATGAGCGAGCAATAGAGCTCTGTAAATGGTACTATATTATAGTTGGCAACCATTCTTCGGATAGTCTTAGAGAGAAAGCTGAGAGATGTACTTCACTTAGTAAGGAGATGGAGTCATTAAGCTTCGCAGGGAGAATAGGAGAAGCACGAGAAATTGCCACTACAATCCTTTCCCTTAATCCTTCAGACTCTCGTGCCAAAGAAATATCCCAACTATCTGACCCTCCTAAGTCAGGGATTTCGTCACTTTCAAAGCTTGTCCCAAAGCAATTATCTGAGCAGCCAGCAGATACTGTTGATAGATTAAAAGATGAGGAGTCCATTTCTAGATTGCAAATGGATAATGGGAGCATTGTCAGTAACTCTGTTATAGAAGAACATCCCGTGCAAAATAAGGAGACGTATAAGTCCAATTCTGAAACTTCGAAAAAAGAAGTTACTTCTACTGACAAGAAGTCACTGCGAAATCGTGTTGTGGCAAAAGGTGGGATTTCTGTGTTCCGTTCAGAAAGAAAGAATTCCGTAGTTTATGGATCGGGACAACCTGGACGATACCGTTATGGCATAATCCCCTCCTTTAGCATTGGAGTATATGATATTGATGGCACTCGCATTGGCGGTGAAATTGGCTTTGAGTCGTATGACCGAGATGAGACTTCTATTAATACAGCGTTTGTTTATAGACTAAACAGGTCTTTTTATACTAAAGCAGAGTTAGGTTTTTTTACTGATAGCAGTGGCTTCGATGGCATGTCCCTTGGGTTAGGATCAACATTCATCATATCGCATTGTTTCGCTATAGAAATCAGTGCAAAGCACTTTTTGGATGATTTGACCCAGGCCTTCCTAGTCCCATCCATTAAACTTGGTTTGACTTTTTAGCATTTTGTCGTAAACACGGTTTTAATTATGACAAGAATTCTTCAAAGGGTATGCTTGACACTCTTTCTCGGATTGCTTTCTCTGACTCTCCTAGCTCAAGAGAAAACACAAGCCTACTATAATAGTCACGAGAATGAGATTATTCAAGATGCCCAGTCTTCGTTCAATAAGGGTGATTATGAACGCGCCGTGGAGTTGTGCAAATGGCATTACATTATTATAGGGAACCATTTTGCTGACAGTCTTAGGGAAAAGGCTGAGCGCTGCGCATCTTTGAAGAAGGAAATGGAATCGTTACGAGACGCGGGGAAGCTTGACGAAGCGCGTAAAGTTGCCAAGAGTTTGCTGTCAATCAATCCGAAGGATGCTCTAGCCCAAGAGGTGTATGATATTTCTATGCCCACACCTGAGCCTGCATCTGTAGAAAAGGATACTGCTTCACTGGCAAACGTGGTTCGAGAAATGCTATATGATTCCCTCGTTGACACAGTCTCGATCACGACTATGGCAGAGCCCGAACTAGTTTTGCCTGTCGAAGAAGGGAACATAAATGAAGGCTCTGTATTGGGGGAGCAGCCCGTAGAAATTGCAGAGCAAGTCCCAGTTAAATCAAAGTCATCAAACAATACGGCGACATTAGGCAAGAATAGCCCTCTACGAAACCGCTTTGTAGTCAAAGCTGGAGCGATGTCTGGTTTTATAGTTCTAGCCAATGAAGTTCTAGCCTATCAGGGGAGTTTAGGCATATATGACATAGGTGGAAGTCGATGTGGTGTAGATGTTGGGGCTATTTATGTCGCTGAAGTTGATCCTTTTGTAATACTAACTAGTTCTGTTGTATTTAGGGCATCAAAAAGGTTCTATCCCAAAATTGAGTTAGGCTTTTTAATGGAAAACGGTGTTGACGAGATGCTCGCTGGACCAGGATTGACTTGTATGATAGGCAAGCATTTTTGTGTTGAGTTAAGTACATTTATGCTTGGATTTGAAGAGGGAGATTTAGTGGTGGGTATTCTTCCTGGGCTTTCTATAGGTTTGGCTTTTTAGCCTTGTGTCGTAAACACGGTTTTATTATGACTAGAATTGTTCAAAGGTTATGCTTGACACTCTTTCTCGGATTGCTTTCTCTGACTCTCCTTGCTCAGGAGAAGACACAGTATTATTATAACACTCACGAAAACGAGATCCTTCCTGATGCCAACACGTCGTTTAAGAATGGAGACTATGAGCGTACTGTAGAGCTTTGTAATTGGTATTATATCATTGTTGGCAGCCATGATGCAGATGGCCTTAAGGAGAAGGCTAATCGATGCTCAGAATTGCTAAAAGAGCTGGTTGAGTTAAAGGACTCAGGTAGGATTGAAGAGGCTAAAAAAAAAGCAGAGTTACTATTGTCTACTAATCCAAATGATAGAGCAGCTAAAAGGGTTTTGGAAGGACAGTCGAAACTCGAGATTCCTATAGTTTCTGATACGGCGGAAGTTTCTGCATTATCAATTGAGGAGCTTGCCATAACAAAGGATTCCATTTCCAAACAGATATCCCCAATAGAATCTGCCCCTAATTGGTTTCACCCCATTCATGAGCAGAGAATACTTAACAATAACCCTTCCAAGATTTGGGCAATTCAGACTAATTTGTTGGATTGGGCCGCTCTCGGTACCATTAACGTTGAAGCTGGATTATCCTTGTCCCAACACTTTTCCATGACTGCGGGCTGCCGCTATAATCCCTGGGAATTCACTACCCACAAACCCGACGCAGTTTACCGCAACCAGCAGAAGACCGTTTACTTCGGATTCCGCTACTGGCCTAGAACCATATACACTGGTTTTTGGCTGTCGTTGAAGGCTCAGTATATGGCGTCCTTTTCCAACGCTGGCATTCTTCGGGCAGCTCTTGTGGAAGGAAAGGATGGATATGGAAGTGGATTGTCCCTAGGTTACACTTTTAGACTCTCAGATCGTTTCAAATTAGAGGTCGGTGCTGGCGGATGGGGTGGGTTGTTTAAACAATACTGTCGCTATAGTAGCACTGAAAAGCATTTCGTGCTGGAAGATTCAATCAATAAGGCTTTCCTCTCTCTTGATCAAGTATCACTCAGTCTTGTGTACATCTTAGAATAGAGTTACAGACATGTTTACACTGTTTTAGCGATATAGATAATAAGCCAATAAATAATTATCTTTGTCTATCCTTCGATATAACAGGTTATTATGGTTACAATACATTGAGTCCATTTTTCTCTGTATTAGTATAAAACTATGAAGTCTTTTATCCATAGATTGTGTTTGACACTGTTTCTCTGTTTTCTTTCCTTTACTCTCTTCGCCCAGGAAAAGAATCAATCGTATTATAATACTCACGAAAGCGAGATTCTTCCCGATGCTAATGCCACATTTAGAGAGGGTAATTATGAGCGTACAATACAACTGTGTACGTGGCATTATGTCTTTTTTGGTACTAGGGACGCAGAATCGCTTCAGAAAAAGGCTGAGCAGTGCGCTCAACTGGCTAAGGAAATGGATGCCCTGTATGCAGAGGGAAAAAGAGATGAGGCTCTCGAGGCCGCAAACTGTCTTTTGTCAATCAACCCTGATGATTCCAAGGCGAAAAGCATACAGGAAGAGTTGACCATTGTTGAAACGCCTCTTATTATTAAAGAAATCCCAGAGGCTCCAATCGAAGATACTGTAGCCATAGTTGTGCCTCCTCAGGATAATGATTTGGTTGAGAGTATTGTCCAAGAGTCCGATCTCGCTGTTGAACAAGAGAATACTTTTAATCCTTTCCCCAGCATTCCCGAAGCATCTGGCCCCTTTATCAATGCGGGTATTTATAGTCCTAGGATTGTCTTAAAAGCCGGAGTTTCTATTCTTGACATGAAACAATTTGCGCAGACTATAGCTCCAGGACTAAACGCGGGTGTGTATGATTTAGGAGGGAGTCGAATAGGTGCAGAGATGGGGTTTTACTTATGCCCAGGAATACCGTCAGCATCTTTGTTTGGTGTTGATGCGGACATTGTAATCCGAGCTGCTGATGGGCTATACCCCAAGGCTGGCATTGGCTATTTTTCTTGCAAATCAACTGAGGATGATAGGTCGGTAACCAACGGTCTTTGTGCCGGAGTTGGACTTACTTTCATATCGGGGACACATTTTTGTCTTGAGATAGGAGCCAAGTATTATCCAGTTGTGAAGCTCAGTGAATCCTTATTGGTTTCAACAGCTGGATCTGTCTATGAGTTCCCTTCACCTAGGCAGACCCTACCCGGTGGAATCGTACCGATGGTGGGAATTGGTTGGTCGTTTTAATTAGATTCGCGTATGAAAAAGATAGTCAGATTCATTTTTATACTAACAGGTTTAATCGCTGTCTTTTCGTGCACGGATTTTCAAGAAGAGACTCCGCCCGACAAGATGAGTGTGAATGTTAGTGAGATGGTCTTCTCTGTGGATGGAAATTCTCGTCAATTAACTGTTCGTAGTGGTAATGTATGGGATGTCGCCAGTAAGCCGGATTGGCTAAGCATCCTGTCCATTAATCAAACATCTTCCATCTTTGAATGGGCAGTAACCTTTTCCGCTCCAGCTAATAATGAGTATGATAGAGAAGGTGTGGCCGTTTTTAAGTCTAAGTCGGAAACGATAGATGTAACGGTGTCCCAGGAGGGAAAGAAAGGAAAGTTTATCGCTGTCCAATCGGTTTCACTTTCTCAGAAGGAACTCACCCTGACAGAAGGAGAGAATGCTCAGTTATCATATAGTATTTCCCCTTCGAACGCATCAATAAAGGATGTTACATGGAAATCCAGTTCTACTTCTGTTGCAACAGTAAGCAGTTCTGGAACTGTTAATGCTGTTTCTGCGGGGACTGCTACTATAACAGTCACAACGGAAGACGGCAATAGAACGGCGACCTGTGTCGTAACGGTCAAGCCTAAGGTGATATCCGTTACTGGTGTCAGCCTCGATTATTCGAGTCTGACTATAACAGAGGGAGATTCCCAGGCATTAACGGCAACCGTGTCTCCTATTAATGCAACAGATAAGTCTGTCACTTGGTCTTCCAGTAATTCTTCAGTGGCTACAGTTTCATCTACTGGTGTTGTAACAGGAAAGGCTGCTGGCAATGCAACAATTACTGTTAAAACGACAGATGGAGGTAAGACCGCAACTTGTGCAGTAACGGTTAAGGCAAAGACGATAGCCGTAACAGGTGTGAGCCTTGACAAAACCGCTCTGTCTATGACAGTCGGTGACACTCAAACCCTCACGGCAACGATTATTCCATCTAACGCGACGAATAAGTCTATATCGTGGTCTACCAGCAATTCTTCCGTCGCTACTGTCTCGTCTAGTGGTGTTGTTACGGCTAAAGCAGCCGGGACAGCTACTATAACGGTAAAGACAAGCGATGGCGGAAAAACCGCAACATGTTCTGTGGCAGTGCAATCTAAGACCGTCTCAGTTACCGGAGTAAGTTTGAATAACACCTCATTATCAATGATAGTAGGTGAAACACAGAGGTTATACGCTACTGTCAGTCCCTCCAATGCAACGAATAAAACTGTGACTTGGTCGTCTAGCAACACATCTGTAGTGTCAGTTACCTCTTTAGGTGTTTTATTAGCTAATGCAGCTGGATCAGCCATTATTACTGTCAAGACCAATGATGGAGGAAAGACTGCCAAATGTACTGTGACGGTCAGCAATGCCACTGTTTCAGTCACTGGAGTAAGTTTGGATAAGACATCGTTGTCAATGACTGTAGGAGAAACCCAGACTTTGTCAGCTACTATTACTCCTTATAATGCGACAAATAAAGCAGTATCTTGGTCATCCAACAATACCACAGTTGCGACGGTATCGTCTTCAGGCGTAGTTACTGCCAAGGCTGCCGGTACAGCAACAATCACCGTAACGACGAATGATGGAGGTAAGAAAGCAACCTGCTCAGTAACTGTTTCTGCTGCCACCGTCTCTGTCACCGGGGTGACTTTGAATAAAACGTCCTTATCCATGACAGTAGGTGATACTCAGACTTTAACTGCAACTGTCTCCCCTTCGAATGCGACAAATAAAACTGTGACATGGTCGTCAAGCAATACGTCAGTTGCAACTGTTTCCTCATCAGGTGTTGTAACTGCCAAGGCAGTTGGATCGGCAACCATCACAGTAAAGACTAGTGATGGGGGAAAGACAGCGACATGTTCAGTTACTGTTTCACCTAAGGAAGAAACAGTAAGGTTCTTACAGTATCCATATATTGGCAAAGTCCCTTACATCTGCGAGGCTTTTGCCCTTAAGGCTAAACGGAGCGACTTCACCTACTTCGTGCTAGAGAATCTCAAAGTTGACTATGCCGAGTTCATCGCCAACTACAAGCTCACCGGCATATATGGTTATGAGAATGTAAATGCAGCCGGAACAGTAGGACTTATCAAAATTGCTGATGCCACAGTTGGCGAAATAGTCGAGCTTGTCTACAATGATCCAAAACTAAAGAGAGAAGTCAACTATGGTAACGTCGTCTATAGTGCAGGTGCCAATAATGTTTTCACTTGGACCGTCAGTCCTATGGATTTAGGTCAGGGCAAAAGAAAGTCTGTATTCTTCCGCTTCGAAAATGGAGCCTATGATATCGTCTATCTCGAGATGTATGCTGATGTCGCCGCTGCCGCTAGGTTTGATTTCGGTTGGAACAAGATTTCCAGCAAGTGGTATAGTGACATTGATCAGGAGGGGCTTAATACTGCTCGAATGGTTATATCTCCCAGTTCTACCTCCAGTTATGAAGTCAATTTGAATAGCTATTTCCAAGGTGGGAAACCCTCTCTTAACCTGTCATCTTTTTCTGACCCGGTCTATGAATCATTATCTGGGCTGGGAGGTAATTACTATTATTGTTTCGCCGATGAACAACCTACCATCAATGGAATGCAATTATGTACGAACTTCTGGGAAGGAAGCGATATTCTTTACGCCGGATCTTATGACAATACCCAGCGTGTATCGTACAATGGTTCAACTATAACGGTGCTAAAATACAATAACAATAATACGATTGCGACTTTGGATTCTGACGGTGTTTTAGTTTTTAATCGAGCCGAAGACTCCGTTGCGAGTACGTTACTTAATCTTTGGAGCGCATCTGAAACTGACCAAAATAAAATGGTTTATGGGAACATCCGGGTGGATACCTTCTATGGTAATTGCGAGATTCCATCGGGGAATGCTGGTTTCCATGTCCGTTTCATGCTTGATTCATCAAGTTCATCTGTCTCAGTTGCAGGAGTGAGTCTTAACAAATCATCGTTGTCTATGGCGATTGGTGATACTCAGACATTGACTGCCACTGTTTCCCCTTCTAATGCCACAAATAAAGCTGTAACTTGGTCATCGAGCAATACGTCTGTAGCAACCGTATCTTCTTCAGGTGTCGTGACAGCCAAGTCAGAAGGATCTGCCACAATCACGGTGACGACTAATGATGGCGGAAAGAAAGCGACATGTTCGATAACTGTTTCTGCTTCAACTTCTACAGACATTCCAGCCGTTGAGTTAAGGGATGTGGATATTACGGATGATCCAGATGAATGGAATGTGAGCCTGTCAGATTTCATTGTTTCTACGGTGGGTAATTTCACAACAATGCGCATAGATTTAGGACGGGCAGAGCGTGATAACATATATATTGCAGACGCGACTATGAGGGGTCTGATTTCTGATGTGACGCCTGATGTCTTTTTGAAATTGGGTGTAATTGATGGCTCAGGTGAGTTTAATGAGGCTTCATCATTGGAAGATGGAGTATATCAAGTGGACATCTCTGATTTC
>Ga0247609_10004052_pt1 | contig 14664 bp, 16 predicted proteins | sample 172DNAGHGlowgp2_FD_193487 | JGI IMG/M metagenome (GOLD analysis project Ga0247609, IMG submission 193487) | Sheep rumen microbial communities from Palmerston North, Manawatu-Wanganui, New Zealand - 1728 DNA GHGlow gp2 | ecosystem: Host-associated > Mammals > Digestive system > Stomach > Rumen ...
GCTAACAAACAAAAAATAAAAAAGTCATGAAAATGACTTTTTTTAAGTGCTTTAAATTTAATTTTATTAACTAGCTTGTTGAATAAAGTGAACAATAAGGAAAATTACTGGTGTAATTATCATAGCTAGTATTAAAAAGATAATAACAATCTTTCCAAATAAAGTTTTAGATGGATTTCTATAAGTATATTGTTTCTTTTTTTGTTCTTCGAATTCTTGTCTTTTCTTTTCTTTGTTACTAATATACCCTTTGTTATCAGCCATATTCTCACCTCATTACCATACAATATTATACAATAAATTAACTTTAAATACAATAAAAAAAAGGAGTTTGCGATGAATAATGTAAAAATTATATTTCACATTGACATGAATGCTTTCTTCTGTTCGTGTGAATTAATTAAAAGACCATATTTAGAAAACAAACCTTTTGCTGTGGGTGCTAGATACTCATCAAAAGGTGTTTTGTCTACGTCTAATTACATCGCAAGAAAATATGGCGTACATAGCGCAATGAGTGTTAGTGATGCCCTAAAAAAATGTCCAAATTTAATTATTTTAGATAGTGATTATCAATATTATATAGAATGTTCAAATAAGTTCTTAAATATCATTTATGAGTATACAGACTTAGTTGAACAAGCAAGTATAGATGAAGCATTTATTGATGTTACAAACATCGATATGCATCCTCTGGATTTTGCTAAATTACTTCAAAAACGTATTTTAGATGAATGTAAGTTACCTTCATCAATAGGTATAGCTCCAACTAAATTCTTAGCTAAAATGGCTAGTGATATGAAAAAGCCTTTAGGTATTACTGTAGTTAGGAAAAGAGATATAGAGAAAAAAATATTTCCTCTAGATGTTTCTGATATGTTTGGAATTGGAAAGAAGACAAGTCCTAAATTAAAAGAAATGGGAATTAACACCATAGGTGATTTATATAACAAATTAGATGAATTACATGATTTCTTTGGTGATAAGATGTATATGTATATAAAAAATACTTTAGAAGGTAAATCAAGCAATGTAGTTGATCCTGAACGTTATAATACGTTTTCTAGTATTAGTAATTCAAGAACATCTTATGAGCCTTTAACAAATGAAGATGAAATATATGAATTCTTAGAATATGTAGCAAATCTTACATCAAAAAGATTAAACAAATATAGAGTTAAAGCTTATACTATAACAGTACAAATCAAATATACTGATTTAAAGGTTTATTCTAAGAGTAAAACTCTAAATGAACCTATAAGTGATAAATATGAATATTACGCAGTAGTAAAAGAATTATTTGATGAATTATGGAATGGTAAACCTATAAGATTACTTGGTAGTGGAGCATCTAATCTAGAAGAGATTAATGCGAAAACATTTGATTTATTCCATCTAGATGTCATTGAACAAGAAGAAAACCTTAATAAAGCCCTAGATGAAATAGATAAAATGTATGGTAAAAACGCTATCAAGAAAGGAATTAAGTAATATTACTTGCTTTTTTATTTCTTTTCATTTATAATAAGGGTAGTTTATTACTTTAATGCGGTAAAGTGAGGTAGATAATATGAAGAACTTAAATCTAAAAACTCCAGTTGGTTTAAAAGATTATCTTTTAAAAGATATGGAAAAAAAGAATAAAATAGAAACAGTGCTTAAAGAATTATTCTTAAATAGTGGCTATAATTTAGTAGAAACACCTACATTAGAATATGCAGATGTCTTTACTACAAACATGCAAGATCAGACATTATATAAGCTAATTAATAAGGACGGAGAAGTATTAGCTTTAAGAAGTGATGTTACTAAAGCAATTGCTAGAGTAGTATCTACAGAAACAAAAGATTTTGTGTTCCCACAAAGATTCTGTTATATAACTAATACATTTAGATATCCTAAAGCTTACCAAGGAAAACAACACGAATTTACACAAGCAGGTGTTGAATTAATTGGATGTAATGGAATCTATGCTGATTATGAAATAGTTAGTCTTGCTGTTAAATCTTTAAATTCTGTTTTAAATGATTATAAATTATATATTTCTTCAACTGAATTCTTTAATAATTATTTAGATGATCTAAATATCAATAATGAATTAAAAGGTAAAATTCTAGATGAAATAAAGAATAAGAATGTTGTTAAGATTAAAGAATTATTAGATAAGAGTTCTTATGAAATATTATCATTAATCATAGAAGCAATTGGAAAGAAAGATTTATTATTAAAAATAAAGAATAATATAAGTGGAAAGAAGACTTTAGAATCATTAGAAAAGTTAGAAAAACTTTATGATTTACTTGAAAAGAATGGTTTAGAGAAAAATGTTTATTTTGATTTCTCTATTTTATCATTTGGAAATTATTATACAGGCATTACTCTACAAGGCTACACTAAAGGTATAGGTACACCAATACTTGAAGGTGGAAGATACGACATTTTAATTCAAGAAACTGATACTCCAAAAGATGCATGTGGTTTTGCGATTAACGTAAATGATCTAATTAGTAAAACAAAACTTACATATGAAAGAGATATTACTTTATTATATTCAAACAATAAAGAATTATTATTTGAAAAAGTATATGATGGTTCATTTGCATCTTTAGAAATATCGCTTGAAGAAGCCTTTAAATATGCTTTATCAAACAATATCAAAACAGTAATTGATATTGATAATAATAAGAGATACATCTTAAAAGAAGGTGAATATGTATGTCAAGAATAACATTTGCTCTTGCTAAAGGACGTTTAGCTAAAAAGACATTAGAAATATTAGATAAAATAGATATTAGACCAGTTGATATGACTGATGAATCAAGAAAATTAGTATTCAATAGTAAGGATGATAATTATTCATTCTTCCTAGCAAAACCATCAGATGTACCTACATATGTAGATTATGGTGTAGCTGATATTGGTATTGTTGGTTTAGATACTATTTTAGAAGAAGATAGAGATTTATATGAATGCTTAGATCTAAATATTGGTAATTGTAGAATGTGCGTAGCATCTTATCCATCTAAAAAGGATGTTATCCATGGCGGAGAACAAATTAAAGTTGCCACAAAATATCCTAACATTGCTAAAAAGTATTTTGAATCTAAAAACAAAAAAGTTGAAATCATTAAACTTAATGGTTCAGTAGAACTAGGCGCAGTTATAGGTTTAGCTGATTGTATAGTTGATATCGTTGAAAGTGGTAAGACTTTAGTTGAAAATGGGTTAGAAGTAATTGATGAAATTTGTAATCTATCAGCTAGAGTTATTGTTAATAAAGTATCTATTAAAACTAAGTATGAAGAGATATCTAAAATACTTAAAGAAATGGAGGCTAATCTATGAGAATCTATACAAATAAAGAAGAACTTCTAAAAAAGCTAGATGAACGTGGAAATAGCGATAATACGAAGTTTTTAGCTATTGTTAAAGACATAATTGCTAATGTAAAAGAAAACGGCGATAAAGCCTTAATTGAATATACTAATAAGTTTGATTCACCACTAATAAATATAAGTAATATTAAAGTTACTGAACAAGAAATTATTGATGGATATAATTCAATTAGTGATGAATTAAAGGAAACTTATAAAACAGCAAAAGAACGTATTATAAAGTTCCATGAACATCAAAAAGAATCTACTTGGACATATGAAGAAAATGGTGAAATCTTAGGCCAAAAGATTACACCACTTGAAAATGTAGGTCTATATGTACCAGGTGGTAAAGCAGCTTATCCATCTACAGCATTTATGGATGCAATTCCTGCAATGGTTGCTGGTGTAAAAAATATTATTATGTGTACACCATGTAATAAAGAAGGTAAAGTTACTAATGAAGTATTAGCAGTAGCATACCTTTTAGGTATTAAAGATATTTATAAGTGCGGTGGTGCTCAAGCAATTGCAGCAATGGCTTTAGGAACTAATACAATTCCAAAAGTAGATAAGATTGTTGGACCTGGTAATATTTTTGTAGCTTTAGCTAAAAAAGAATTATTTGGATCAATTTCTATTGACTCGGTAGCTGGACCATCAGAAATTTTAGTAATTGCTGATGAGTTTGCTAACCCTAAATTTGTTGCTGCCGACCTACTAAGTCAAGCAGAACATGATGAAATTGCATCAAGTGTATTATTAACAAATTCTAAGAAATTAGCTGATGAAGTTGTAAAACAAATAGAAGAATATACTAATAAATTAGAAAGAAAAGAAATTATACAAAAATCATTAGATAACTATGGTGGAATTATTATTACTAAGACTATAGATGAAGCTATTGAAATATCAAATTATATAGCTCCAGAACACTTGGAATTAGCCGTAGATAAGCCATTTAATTATCTTGATAAGATAGTTAATGCAGGTGCTGTATTCTTAGGAAATTATGCTGCAGAATCTCTTGGAGATTATATGGCTGGACCTAACCATGTCCTACCTACAATTCATACAGCAAGATTCTTCTCACCACTATCTGTTTATGATTTTGTTAAGAGAACAAGTATTATTTCCTTTACTAAGGAATCATTTATGAATATAGGAGAAAAGGTAGTAAGTTTTGCTAATAGTGAAGGCTTAACAGCTCATGCATTAGCAGCTAAGGTTAGATTGGAGGAAGAATAATGAAATATTTAAAAAAGTCATTAGTTGGTAGAACTCCTTACTACAGCAAGATGATTAATGAAGGAATTATACTAAATGCTAATGAATCTGCATTCAATACACCTAAAGAAATTATTGAATTAGTAAAAAAAGAATTAGACAAGGTTGATTTAAGAAGATACCCTGATACAGATAATACTTATGTTAGAGAATGTTTAGCAAAAGCTTATAACATTGATATTAAAAATATCACTATAGGTGTTGGATCTGATCAAATGCTTGACTGTATCTTTAGATCTTTAATAGAAGATGAATACATTATTGCTTGCAATCCTACATTTAGTATGTATAAAGAATACGCAAGCTATACTAATGGTAAGTTTATAGATATTGATTTTAAAGAAGGATTCATTTATGATACAGAAAAAATCATAGAAACTATCAATAAATATAATCCCAAATTAGTAATTATATGTACTCCAAACAATCCTACAGGAAGCAGAATGGAACGTATTGATTTAGAGAAAATTATTAATACAACTAAGGGTGTTGTTTTAATTGATGAAGCTTATTCAGAATTTGATGAAACAAATTATGATTTAGCTTTAAAATATGATAACGTAATTGTATTAAAGACTTTCTCAAAGGCTTATTCATTAGCGGGTATTAGGCTTGGTTACGCTATTTCTTGCAGTGATTTAATTGATACAATTAATGTTGTTAAACCACCATATAATATTTCTACATTATCAAATATTATTGCTGGAATAGCTATTACAAATAAAGATTTATATAAAGAAAATATCAAAGAAATTGTAAAATTAAAGGATGAATTGTATAATAGTTTGTGTAAGCTTGGATTAAATCCAAATATAAGTTATTCTAACTTTATATTTGTTAAGCTAAATGACAAGATTTACAATCATCTATTAGAAAGTAAAATTTATATTAGAAGATTAATGTATAACAATGAATATTGGTATAGAATTAACACAGGAACAAAAGAAGAAAATGAAATTGTAATTAAGACAATAAAGGAGGCGCTATAATGAGAACTGCATCTTTAGAAAGAAACACAAAAGAAACTCAAATTAGTCTAAGCTTAAACTTAGATGGAACAGGTATCGCAGAAATTAATACTGGTATTGAATTCTTTGATCACATGCTTAATCAAATTGCTACTCATGGGTTAGTTGATTTAAAGATTAAAGCTAAAGGTGATCTTGGGGTTGATTGTCACCACATGATTGAAGATGTAGGTATCACTTTAGGTTTAGCTTTAAAAGAAGCACTAGGTGAAAAGAAAGGTATTACTAGATATGGTAAAGCCATCATTCCTATGGATGAAACTTTAGTAATGTGTGCTATTGATATCTCTAATAGACCTTATGCAAATATTGATGATCCATTTACAGTAAAAATGCTTGGAGAATTCCAAACAGAAATGGTAAAAGAATTCTTTATTGCCTTAGCAAATAATGCAGGCTTTAATATTCAAACTATTATTCTACGTGGAACTAATAATCACCACATGGTAGAAGGAACTTTTAAAGCATTCGCAAGAGCTCTATTAGAAGCAATTACAATTAATCCTAGATTTGGTCTTCCTACAAGTAAAGGTGTTTTATAATGATAGCAATTATTAATTATAAAATGGGTAATTTAGGTAGTGTAAAGAATGCTTTAGATTCATTAAATATCGAATCAGTTATTACTAATGATATTGATGTAATCAAAAAAGCAGATAAACTTATATTACCTGGTGTAGGAGCTTTTAGGGAAGCTATGGAAAACCTAAAAGAGTTAAATCTAATAGATACAATTAAAGAAGAAGTAAAAAAAGGAAAACCTATTTTAGGTATATGTTTAGGTATGCAATTAATGTTTTCTTCAAGTGAAGAATATGGCTTAACTGAGGGATTAAATATCCTAGAAGGCAAGATTATTCACTTTAAAGAAAATGGACTTAAAATACCACATATGGGATGGAATAATCTAGATATTCCAGCTAATACTAAACTATTTAAAGGTTTAAAGAATCCATATGTTTATTTCGTACATTCATACCATTTAGTCACAGATAATAAGGATTACTTATTAACTAAAACTACATATGGTTATGAATTTAGTTGTGCTGTAGAATATAAGAATATTTATGCAACACAATTCCATCCTGAAAAATCAGGAGATGTTGGACTACAAATATTAAAGAATTTTGGTGATTTATAATGGAAATAATTCCTGCAATTGATCTAATTGACGGTAAGTGTGTACGCTTAGTTCAAGGAGATTATAATCAAAAAACTATATATAATGATGATGCACTAGCTGTTGCTAAAGATTTTATTAATAGTGGAGCAAAACTAATTCATGTAGTTGATTTAGACGGAGCTAAAGCCGGTAAAATTACAAACATAGAAGTGATTAAAAGATTAGTTTCTAATAACATTCCTATTGAAGTTGGTGGTGGAGTTAGAAGTTTTGATGATATTGATTTATTATTAAATATCGGTGTAAAAAGAGTAATACTTGGTAGTATTGCTGTACAAAACCAAGACTTCTTAAAAGAAGCTATTAGTAAATATGGAAAAGACAAAATAGTTTTAGGACTAGATTGTAAGAATGGTTTTGTAGCTATTAAAGGATGGCTAGAAGATTCAAAATTATCTGATTTAGATATGTTAAACATCTTTAAAAGCTTTGGAGGATTAAATGTTATTTATACAGATATATCTAAAGATGGTATGATGAGCGGTGTAAGCATTGATAATATTAAGAAATTAATACCTTCTAAATTAAATATTATTGCTTCTGGTGGAGTATCTTCAATTGAAGAAGTAATAAAATGTAAGAACGCTGGTTGTAGTGGTTCTATTATTGGTAAAGCATATTACACTGGTAAGATAAATATTAGTGAGGCAATTAAGAATGCTAACTAAAAGAATTATTCCATGTTTAGATGTTAAGGATGGTAGAGTTGTTAAAGGTATTAATTTTATTAATTTAATAGATGCGGGTGATCCTGTAGAATGTGCAAAAATATATAGTGATCTAAATGCTGATGAACTAGTATTCCTAGATATCACAGCATCTAGTGATAATAGAAAAACAATAGTGGATGTAGTAAGAAACACTGCTAAAAAAGTATTTATTCCTTTTACTGTTGGTGGAGGAATAAGATCTACTGATGATATGAGAGAAATATTAACAGCTGGTGCTGATAAAATTTCTATTAATTCTTCAGCTGTAAAAAACCCAAACTTAATCAATGAAGGAGCTAAGATGTTTGGTAATCAATGTATAGTAGTTGCTATTGATGCAAAGAGAGAAGGCGATTCTTTCAAAGTATACATCAATGGCGGTAGAGTACGTACAGATATTGATGCTATCGAATGGGCTAAGGAAGCTGAAAAAAGGGGAGCTGGAGAGATTTTATTAACATCAATGGATAAAGACGGAACTAAGAGTGGTTATGATGTTGAACTTACTAAACGTGTTTGTAATGCAGTAAAAATTCCAGTTATCGCTTCAGGTGGGGCTGGTAAAATGGAAGACTTTAGTGAGATTTTAGAATATGCAGATGCAGCACTTGCTGCTTCATTGTTCCACTTCAAAGAAATAGGTATTGAGGATTTAAAGGATTATTTAGAAAATAAAAATATTCCAGTAAGGAGAGTATAATATGACAAAAGAAGAATTAATGACAATAGTAAAATTTGATAATAATGGACTTATTCCTGTAATAGCTCAAGATTATCATTCTAAGCATGTTAGAATGCTTGCCTATATGAATAAGGAAGCTTTAGAAAAAACTTTAGAAACTGGTAATATTTATTATTTTTCTAGAAGTAGAAATAAGCTTTGGCTAAAAGGTGAAGAAAGTGGACACTTCCAATACCTTAAAGGTATGAGTGTAGATTGTGATGGAGATACTTTATTAATCCAAATTGAACAAAAAGGTGGCATTAGCTGTCATACAGGTAATGTTACTTGTTTCTATAGAAATATTGAAATTACTGAAAGTAAGAATATCGTTAAAGAAATTTCTAAAGATACTTCATTCTTAGTAAACTTAGAAAACATAATTAAAGATAGAAAAGCTAATCCAAAAGAAGGATCATATACAAATTATTTATTTAAGGAAGGAATCAACAAGATATTAAAGAAGTTTGGTGAAGAAGCTTGTGAAACAATCATTGCAGCTAAAACAAACAGAGATGATGTAATTTATGAAGTTAGTGATTTAATGTATCATTTAACAGTATTAATGGTTGAACTTGGAATATCTTGGGATGAGATTAAAACTGAATTAGAAAAGAGGTAATAATATGCTAAAAGCTAATTACCACACACATACATATCTATGTGGTCATGCAGAAGGAGACGTAGAAGATTATGTTAATGAAGCTATTCGTTTAGGCTATAGGGAACTTGGTATGAGTGATCACGCACATACGCCAGAATATTTTATGACACATGATGAATATTTGCATAACTATCTACAAGAAATAATGACTGATGATGATTTTAAAGATATATATGTTCCAAAGGTGTTAGAAGCTAAGAAAAACCCTAAAATAAAGGTTTTCTTGGGACTTGAAACTGAATATTTTCCAGAGTTTAAGGATTATTTTGTTGAGCTTAGAAAAAAAGTTGATTACCTTATTTTAGGAGAACATTTCTTCAACTATAAAGGTTCAAATTATTCACCATACGATCCTTTTACTCCAAGACTTGCAGAAGTATATACTGATATAGTAATTGAAGGTATGTCAACAGGTTTATATACTATACTTGCTCACCCAGATTTATTCTTAATGAATTATAATGGTGAATTAGGCCATAGAGTATTTGATAAGACAGCTGAAATATGTTCTAAAAGAATAATTGAAGCAGCTATTAAATATGATGTATATTTAGAAATTAATGCTAATGGTATTGCTAAAGGTGAAAGATTAACTGATAATGGTAAAATGCAATATTTATATCCTAGAGAAGAATTTTGGAAATTAGTTAGCGGAACTAAAGCAAAAGTTGTTATTGGTGCTGATGCTCATAAGCCGATTGCTTTAGGATATGAAGCAGTAGATAAGGCAATTGAATTTTCAAAACAATTTGATTTAAATATATGTGATTTTGTGGAGTTTAAAAAATAATATGGATTATATAGTCCTTAGAGCAACAGAAGAATGGCAAAGAGCCGCATCCTACTTTGTTAGAATCAACGCAATGAATAGAAAGTATCATATTCTTTTAAGAGATGAGTTTGACGAACATGATAATGATAGTTCAAAATATGTCATTTTATTAGATGATACTTATCCTATTTCAACTGCTAGATTCTATGAAATAGATGAATATACTGCCTTAATAGGTAGAGTTGTAGTTTTAGAAGAATATAGAAATAAGGGTATAGGTGCTAAAACTATGCTAGAAGCTGAAAAATGGATAAAAGAATTAGGATACACTAAAATAATAATTGATAGTAGAATTGAAGCTATTGATTTTTATAAGAAATGTGGTTATAGTCTAGTTGATTCTAATATTAAACCTGATACTAAAACATTTGAATGCATTAGAATGGAAAAAGATATTTAAAAAGATGGTAATTTTAACCATCTTTTTTTATAATATAATTAAGGAGTGATTTTATGGGATATATTGAAGATATTTATTCTTATTTTAACGATTATGATTATAATGAAAAAGCATTTATCGAATTAAAACCAAAGGTTTTAGATGACCATTTTAATTATGTAATGTATAAAGAATCATATGATGATAAAACTTATAAATTAAGTAAAATATACAAAACAAAAAGTCCTTTTTATGATGACTATGTAATGGCTAGAAAAGAAATAGATGAATATATTAAGAAGTGCGATAATATAGATTTAAATATTACTTTAAATTTAATTATTGATAATTTAGTTGATAATTATAGTGATGATTATGCTAAATATTATTTATTTAGATTATTAATTGATATGGATACTCTTCCATATTATATGCCTTGTAATTCTAGTATGATTATTGAAGCAAGAAAAGTATTAAACTATTTTGCAGAAATTAATCATAAAAAAATTATTACAGGTCAACACACGCAAACAGTAGGCCAAGAAGAATTAGCTCATATAAAGAAAATAACAGGATATTATCCTAAAATAGTTGGTTATGAATTATTAGCTTTATCACAAAATATTAATCCAGAAAGTGATAAAGAATGCTTGGAAGAGGTAGAAGATAATAAAGGAACTATGCAAGTAGCAATGTATGATAAATCAAAAAGCATTCTTACTTTCACATGGCATATGTTTTCACCTTTATATGGATGTGGTAAGAGCTTCTATGCGAAAAATACTACATTTGATGTTAGAAAAATATTATGTGGTGATGAAACAGAAGAATATACTGCCTTCATGAATGAGCTTGATCATATGGCAAAAGTTCTAAAGCATTTTAAAGAAATGAAAAAACCTATCCTATTTAGGCCATTTCATGAAGCTGATGGAGATTGGTTCTGGTGGGGTAAATATGGAGTAGAATATGCAAAAGAATTATATATTATGATGTATAACTATTTCGTAGAAGAAAAAGGATTAAATAATCTAATTTGGGTTTGGAATAGTATAGGTGCATATCCAGGTGATGAATATGTTGATATTATATCAGTTGATTGCTATGGAGAAGAAAAAGATAGTAAAACATGTTATATAGATAAGTACAATGAATTACTAGAAAAAGTAAGCAAAGATAAGCTAGTTGCACTTGCTGAATGTGATGTAATTCCTGATATAGAAGAACTAAAAGAAAATCACTTCCCATTCATTTATTATATGTCTTGGAGTAAAGAATTTGCTCTAACAGAGAAGTATAATTCAAATCAAAAATTAAAAGAATTTTATAATGATAAAGATGTTATAAAAGAAAAATAAAAACGCATTGTTATGCGTTTTTTCTTATGTAATCTAATATTTCATTTACTTGTTGAATTGGAGTAGATGAAGCTGAAGCAATTGCTACAGTTTTATATTTCTTCAATTCTTCAATATTGATATCTTCTGGTTTACTTACTATCATAGAACTAGATTTTGAATTTCTTATCTCGTTTGCATTACTAGATGTAGTTGACCCTATAACAAGTAATAAATCACATTCTGTTTTATCAATATTTCTGATTCTATCAATAGGAATATTACATAGAGTATCTATTATAACTAAACTTGGATATATCTCTTTAAGCTTATCAGTAATTTCATTGAAACCATCTATACTAAATGTTGTTTGACACATAAGTATTGGATTAGATAAACCTTTAGCTTTTTCAACATCATTAACTGAATGAACTACATGTACGTTTTTATAATCTTTAAATGCTAATGTTTCACTATGGTTTTTCTTTCCTACAAAGATAATGTCTTTATCGATGTTATCAGTAATCATTTTATGCATTTTTCTAATCTTAGGACAAGTAAGATCGATAAAATTATATTTGCTTAATTTTTCATATACTTTTGGTGATGTACCATGTGCTGGAAGAACAACTAAATTGTATTTGCATTTTGGAATGTCATCTATCTTTTTTACAAACTTGATTCCAATGTTTGATAGATAGTTTATTACATATTCGTTGTGTAATATTTCACCTAAAATATAAATATTGTTGTATTTATCTATGTTTTTTTCAATTTCATCTAGTATAGATGAAGCACTGTTACATAGGCCAATTGGCTCTATAATTTTTAATTCCATAAACATCACCAAAATAATTATAACATTATTTTATCAACTTGAAAACGCTATCTAGTATAAAAGTATAAAAAAATGTTGACTTTAAGGCATTAATCAATTAAAATAGGTGTATAACTTGAAGAAAGTCCAAGTGATAATTTGTAAAGATTGCATCAAGAGTTGCATGAGTATATTACAAAAAAGACCACTTGGTGTGGTTTTTTCTTACTCAAGGCAATCTTGATTTAGCAAAGATTACACTAATATTTGTTGGTGTATGAGTATAATTGTTATCAAGAGCCTTGAAGGCTCTTTTCTTTTTAGTTATTAATAAATAAAATTTGGAGGATAAAAATTATGGAAAAGAAATTTAAAAAAGTTGCTTTAGCTTATTCTGGTGGACTTGATACATCTATTATCATTCCTTGGTTAAAGGATCATTATGGATGCGAAGTTATTGCTATTTGTGGTAACTGCGGACAATCAGGAGAACTTGAAGGGCTTGAAGAAAAAGCAATCAAAACTGGTGCTTCTAAAATCTATATTGAAGATTTAACAGAAGAATTCTTAACTGATTATGTATTTGAAACAGTTAAAGCTGGAGCTAAGTATGAAGGTAAGTATATGTTAGGTACTTCATTTGCTCGTCCTATTATTGCGAAGAGAGTTGTTGAAATTGCTAAGAAGGAAGGCTGCGATGCAATTTGTCACGGATGTACAGGTAAAGGTAATGACCAAGTACGTTTTGAATTAGCTATTAAAGCATTTGCTCCTGAAATGCAAATCATTGCTCCTTGGAGATTCTGGGAATTTAAGAGTAGAGATGAAGAAATCGATTATGCTATCGCACATAATATCCCTCTTAAGATAAATAGAGAAACTAACTACTCAAAAGATAAGAACATTTGGCACTTATCACATGAAGGTCTTGACCTTGAAAATCCTGCTAATGAACCAATGTATGATAAGATTCTAGAAATGGGTGTATCTCCTTGGAAAGCGCCTGATACTCCAACTTATGTAACAATTGATTTTGAAAAGGGTAAACCAGTTGGTATAGATGGTAAGAAGATGAGCGCTACTGAGTTAGTTCAAAAATTAAATAAACTTGGTGGAGATAATGGTATCGGTCTAGTTGATATGGTTGAAAATAGATTAGTTGGTATGAAGAGCCGTGGTGTTTATGAAACTCCAGGTGGAGCTATCATTTATGAAGCACATGAATTACTAGAATCTATTACACTTGAAAGAGATACTCAACATTTCAAACAAAGAATTGCTATTGAATTTGCTGAATTAGTATATAACGGAAAATGGTTTACACCACTTAGAGAAGCTTTGTCAGCATTCGTTGATAAGACTCAAGAAACAGTTACTGGTAGTGTAAAAGTTAAGTTATACAAAGGAAACATCATTCCTGCATCTATAACTTCTCCATATTCACTATATTCAGAAGAAGTAGCAACATTCGGTGAAGATGAAGTTTATAATCAAGCTGATTCAGCTGGATTCATTAACTTATATGGTCTACCAATTAAGGTAAAGGCATTATTAGCACAAAAGAAATTAAAGTAATTAAATATGCCCAGTGAAGTACTGGGCTTATTTAGCATAAAAGTAGGAGGTATGAATCATGAAGATGTGGGCTGGAAGATTTAGTAAAGAATTAAATAAAGAAGTAAATGATTTCAATTCATCAATTAGAGTTGATTCAAGAATGTATAAAGAAGATATCACTGGCTCAATGGCTCATGCTTTTATGCTAGGTAAGTGTGGTATTATTCCTGAAAAAGATGCGGAATTAATTATTGATACACTTGATGGTATCTTAAAAGATTTAGAAAGTGGAAAACTTGAAATAGATTATGAAGCTGAAGATATTCATATGTTTGTTGAAGAAGTTTTAACTAAACGAATTGGTGATGTAGGTAAAAAGCTTCATACAGCAAGAAGCAGAAACGATCAAGTAGCACTAGATTTTAGAATGTATACAAAAAATGAGATAATTAATATAAAGGGCTTAGTTAAGAGCTTAATTGAAACTATTATTTTCATTTCGAAACAAAATATAGATTTAATTATGCCAGGTTATACACACCTACAACGAGCTCAACCAATATTACTAGCTCATCAATTAATGGCATATGCAAATATGCTTAAACGTGATTTAGACAGATTAAATGATTGTTATAAAAGAACTGATTATATGCCACTAGGCTCTGCAGCTTTAGCTGGTACAACTCATAACATCGATAGATTTATTGTTAAAGAAAAATTAGGCTTTGATAATGTAACACTAAATTCAATTGATAGTGTTAGTGATAGAGATTTT
>Ga0247609_10004053_pt1 | contig 14659 bp, 7 predicted proteins | sample 172DNAGHGlowgp2_FD_193487 | JGI IMG/M metagenome (GOLD analysis project Ga0247609, IMG submission 193487) | Sheep rumen microbial communities from Palmerston North, Manawatu-Wanganui, New Zealand - 1728 DNA GHGlow gp2 | ecosystem: Host-associated > Mammals > Digestive system > Stomach > Rumen ...
CTACTGCCAATGGCTATGGTTCTGCTACTGCTACCGCTTCAGGCTATGGTCTCACCGCTGTTGGCGCTGTCGATAAGATTCGCGACCGTGCTGGTGTCGGTCATGTTGATGCTAAGTTCTTGGGTAGCGTTGACCAGTTTATGAGCGAGGTTCGTCGCGAGCGTGCCGTTGAGCTTTCTTTCGAGGGACACCGCTTCACCGACCTGCGTCGCTGGCTCCTGCTGGATAAGGCTCCTTATAACAAGAAGACTGCTGTCTATTTCGACCGAGCTGCTGATCAGACTGATAAGGAACGCTATGAGGATCCTACGAAGAACCATGTGCTGAACCTGCGCGAGGTGGTACTTACCGAGCGTAAGTGCAACGAGCCTAAGCACTACTGGCTCCCATTCCCGCAGAGGGATGTGCAGTTGTATCCTGAGTTTGCTCAGAACCCGGGCTGGTAATTCTAAAAATAGAAATTAGAAATTAGAAATTAGAAATTATGATTACTAAAGTAAAACATATTATTGTGCTATCGCTGTTGGTTGGTACCTGCCTGCCTTCAGCAGCACAACAGCTGTCTGACACGACACAGGTCAATGTTGCGTTTGGCACACAGGCCAAAGAGGATATCCTTGGTGGTGTCAGTGCTGTCAATGTGTCCGACTTGCTGAAGAAGGATTATTACACCAGTAGTCTCGGTGAGCTGTCAAGCTTGGTTAGTGGCTACAATGGTAATGTCTGGGGACAGGAAGCCCTTGTTCTCGTTGACGGAGCACCCCGTGATGCTTCTTACGTGGATCCTACCATGATAGAGTCGATTACCGTGCTGAAGGCTGCCAGTGCCGTTGCACTCTACGGCAGCAAGGGCGCCAAGGGTGTCATCCTGATTACCACCAAGCGTGGCCAGGCTACCCCTCTCCACATCGACGTCCGTGCCAATAGCGGTCTCTATTTTGCCAAGCGTTACCCGAAGTACCTCGGCGCCGCTGAGTATATGACACTGTACAATGAAGCTCGTGCCAACGATGGTTTAGCTCCTCAGTATGATGCAGCTACCATCTACAATACAGCTGCCGGTGTGAATCCCTATCGCTATCCCGACATGAACTTCTATAGCAGCGAGTTCCTGCGCAAGGCATACAACCGCAGCGATGTTACGATGGAGATTTCCGGCGGTAACGACCGTGCTCGCTACTATGCTAACCTCGGAGCAGAGTATAGTACCGGTTTTGTAAAGTATGGTGATAAGAAGAATGACGACAACCTGAACTTACATGTTCGCGCCAATGTAGACATGAAGATTACCGACTGGCTGTCTGCTTTCACCAATGCCGCCATGAAGTTTGACAATAATTATGCTGGTCGTGGCGACTTCTGGGGAGCTGCTGCCAATATGCGCCCCAACTGGTATTCTCCGTTGCTGCCCATCAGCATGATGGATCAAAGCATTTCTTCTGTTGCTTCGACGATAAAGTCGAGTGCAAACACCGTCGATGATGCGTATTTGCTTGGTGGTAACAACGCCAACCAGACAACAGTCTATGGTGATATGCTGAAGGCCGGATACATCAAGTCACGCGTACGTGCCTTTATGTTTGACGTAGGTTTGAAGGCTGACTTGAACAGCTTCTTGAAGGGGCTGACTTTCAGTACCGTATTTAGCATTGACTACTGGTACGACTATAACGAGGCTTGGAATGAGGGCTATGCTACCTATGAGCCAATCTGGTCTCAAATGAATGGTCAGGATGTCATCATCGGTCTGAACAAGTATGGTCTGGACAAACCGACAACCAGTGAGAAAATCGGTCAGGCTTTTGACAGACAGAATACGACATTCCGTGCACAGTTTGATTATGTGAATAGTTTCGATCAGCATAACATTGCTGCCACATTGGTGGGCTGGGGCTATCAGCAACAATTGGCACGTGATGCTGACCATAACAACAGTGATTATCACCGTACGAGCAACCTGAACCTCGGTCTGCGTGTCGATTACAACTACGCACAGCGTTACTATGCAGAATTGAGCGGTACCCTCGCACATTCTGCCAAGCTGGCTGAAGGTCATCGCAACGCTTTCTCGCCCTCTATTGCCCTTGGTTGGCGCATCAGCAACGAGAAATGGTTCAAGGAGAACGTTTCGTTCGTTGACAACCTGAAGCTTACCGCCGCTTATTCTTGCCTGAATCAGGACATCGACCTGAATGAGTGGTATATGTATCAAGGTGCGTACAATGCCAGTGGTGGTTGGTACAACTGGCAAGATGGCAGCCAGGGCGGTGCTCATCCGATGTCCACTCGTGCAGAAAATGTGGATCTGAAATTCATTAAGCGCAAGGAATTCCGCATCGGTCTGGAAGGCAGCTTGCTGGACCGTATGATTACCTTCGACTTCAACTACTTCAATCAGTTGACCGACGGTCTTATCACCAATGGTGCTGCTACGATCTATCCTTCGTACTTCTCTGCACGTGGCAGTTTCTTGCCTAACACCAACTTCAATGCCGACAAGCGCAGCGGTTTCGATTTTGATGTACGCTTCAACAAGAAGTTCGGTCAGGTGGAGACTTCTCTCGGCTTTGTGGGCATGTACTACACAACCAAGGCTGACAAACGCGACGAGGTTTGGGCAAACGACTATCAGTATCGCGCAGGTCACAGCCTCAGCACTGCTTGGGGTTATGAGTGTGAGGGCTTCTTCAATAGCGAAGAAGAAATTGCCAGCCACGCTAAGCAGACCTTCGGTGTCGTACGTCCTGGTGACTTAAAGTATAAGGACCAGAACGGTGATAATGTCATCGACTCTAAGGACCAGATTGATTTGGGTAAGGGTGCTGCACCTTTCTTCTATGGTGTCAACCTGACCTTGAAGTGGAAGGACTTTACGTTCTTTGCACTGGCATCAGGTCAGGCCGGCGGTATTGCCTTCAAGAACAATACTTACTATTGTCCGACAGGTACCAGCAAGTATAGTGTCTATGCCCGTGACCGCTGGACTCCGGCTACTGCTGCTACAGCGTCTTATCCCCGCTTGACCACCACCGACAACTCAAACAACCGCCAGACTTCGTCGTTCTGGAAATATTCCACCAACCTCTTCAACCTGTCGAAGGTACAGGTAACCTACGATATGCCGCAGGAGTGGTTTGAGGGTAAGTTTGTCAAGGGCTTGAGCGTTTATCTGAGTGGCGAGAGCCTGCTGACTATCTCTGGTGAGCGTGAATTACTGGAGACGGTGATTGGCGGTGCACCCCTGACTCGTTTCTACAACCTCGGTGTTAAGGTCAATCTTTAAATTAGAAAATAGTCATTAGAAATTAGTAATTATGATTACAAAAGTATTAAAATATACAGTTCTTTCGCTGGGTCTGTCCTTTGTGCTTACCTCGTGCGACGATTTGCTGGAGCCTGCTTTAGAGAACCAGAAGGACTTGGAGGCATTGCAGAAGGAGGCGCTGTCCGTAGAACGCCTTATCCTGAATGCATACGCAACATTGCCGGCTTATTATGACAATAGCGACTATGCTACAGACGATGCTGTTACCAACCAGAAGACGGATGCTTATATCAAGATCGCTACCGGCGGATGGACGGCAGACAATGGTACGCAGAGCGTGTGGGCTGGTTCTTACGCTGCTATCCAGTATGTGAATCTGTTCATGAAGACCAAAGATGGACAGAAGTATGTAAAGAATGAGACCACGAACGCCTTGTTGACCACACGTTTGTTAGGTGAGGCATACGGTTTGCGTGGCATCCACCTCTATTATCTGCTGCGTAACCACGCTGGTATGGTTAATGATCAGTTGCTCGGCGTCCAGCTGTTTAACGATGTGTTGGACATCAATAGCGACTTCAATATTTCTCGTGCATCATTTACCGACTGTGTCAACAAGGCACTGGCCGATTTTGATGAGGCTGTGAAGTATCTGCCTTTCGACTATAATGACATCAATAGTGAGTCTCAAATTCCGGCTAAGTTCCGTAACATCACTACTGATCCCTCCATTTACAATCTCGTAATGGGAAACAAGGCTCGTCAGTTGGTTAATACGCAGATTATCGAGTCGTTCCGTTCACGCCTGCTGCTGTTGGCTGCCAGCCCTGCTTTCTTGAATAGTGGTTGGGATAAGGCTGCCGACGCTGCTGCTACTGTCATCGACGGGGTAGGCGGTGTTTCAGCTCTGCCTGCCGATGGTCTCACATACTACGATGGCAATAACGTAGCTGATGCGACGCTGGCAGAGGGCGCTAACCCCAAGGAAATCCTTTGGCGTGGAAACAAGGAAACCAATAACAGTTCACAGGAGAGCAACAACTATCCCCCGTCACTTTTCGGTAACGGTATGATGAACCCCACTCAGAACTTGGTTGATGCCTTCCCTGCAGCCAACGGTTTCCCCATCAGCGACAGCCGTTCTGGCTATGATGCACAGAATCCCTATGCCAACCGTGACCCCCGTTTGGACACCTACATCATCCACGATGGTAGTATCGCAGGTGTGAATGGTAGCGTTATCCGTACTGGTAGCAAATCGGGTACCAACGACGGCATCGACAAGGTGGAGAGCAAGTCAACCCGTACAGGCTACTACATGAAGAAGCGTCTTCGCATGAGTGTAAACTGTGATCCCTCGGCTACGTCTGGACAGACACACATCACTCCACGTATCCGCTTGACGGAGATTTTCCTCAACTATGCTGAGGCTGCTAACGAGGCTTGGGGTCCCAAGGGTACTGGCAGTCATGGCTATTCTGCTTACGATGTTATCAAGGCCATCCGCCAGCGTGCTGGCATCACCGATACCCAGTATCTGGACGAGTGTGCTGCTAATAAGGACATGATGCGCCAGCTGATTCGTAACGAGCGTCGTTTGGAGCTCTGTTTCGAGAGCTTCCGCTTCTGGGATCTCCGCCGTTGGAAGGCTGACCTCACAGAGACCGCCCGCGGCTTGGATGTTAACGAGGACTTAAATGGTTTCACCTATACTCCGCTGAACAATGTTGAGGTACGTGCATACCAATCTTATCAGAACTATGGTCCCATCCCACAGTCTGAGGTACTGAAGTATAACAACCTGCAGCAGAATGACGGATGGAAATAAGTTAAAATAGTAATTAGACATTAGTAATTAGAAATTATGATTACCAAGAAGATGAATATGAGTAAAATCCTCTTTGCAGGTATTGTGAGCTGCGGCTTGGCCGCAGGTCTCACATCCTGCAAGAGCGGTGATCAGGAATTCCCTGATTTCGACTATCAGACTTGTTACTTTGCCAAGCAATACCCCGTACGTACCATTGAGTTGGGTAACGACCTGTATGTTGACTTGACGCTTGACAATCAGCACAAGTGCCAGATTCAGGCTGTAATGGGTGGTGCTTATAGCAATCCCCGTGACATCAATATCAGCATTTCCGTTGATCCGACGCTGTTAGATGGTCTGACCTTTGCTGACGGCTCTGAAGTGACCCTCATGCCCGATAGGTATTATCAGTTGTCTGCCCAAAACATTGTCATTCCTTCTGGTCAACCTGTCGGTGGCGTTGAGGTTCAACTCACTGATGATTTCTTCGCAGATCCTTTGTCCGTCACAAACCACTATGCCATTCCCGTACGCATGACGAATGCTACTGGTGTTGACTCAATTTTGTCTGCCAAGGACTTTACAGTATATGCTATCAAATATGTGAACCGTTATCATGGCGAATATATTCTTAATGGCATGCTCCAAGGCAATAAGGTGAAGGTGACTACGAAGAGTCTGAATGTCTCGCTGATGGGTTATGCTGGTAAGGATAGCGACGGATCGGCTTACCCGGGCGAGTTACAGTTGACTTTCGATGATAATGGCAACTGTACCGTTACTGCCGTTACCGAAGGTTATACCGCCACAGGTACTGGCCGTTTCGTAGAGAATGATGAAACCCAACTTGTTGGTGCCCGTCATCCTAATACCATATATCTCGAGTTCTCGGGTACGTATGATTGGTATAAATATGAAACGGATGAGAAAGGTAATATCAAGAAAGATGATGATGGCAATCCCATCAAGATTCCTGTCAAATTCGATTTCTCTGAGAAATACGTGCTGACTTTGGAAACCCGTGGTGTCGCATCAGAGACCTTTAAGTAATCAAGAAACAAGTAAGCTATGAAACAGAAATTATTTTCAATCAGTTCTTTGCTGAGCCTTTTTGCAGTATCAGCACTGATGATCGGATGCGCAGATGAATTCGATAATTCGTCTCCTGCAGGTGAAAAGCCTGCAACTGTTGCAGAGGCTGAGCAGTTGGCTTCCTATAAAACGTTGGTGTCGTATGTCGACGCTGCTAATTTCCACTTGGCCAATACGCTGGCGTCTGCTGATATCGATCAGGGTACCGTGGCTTCCTCGTTGACATTGTCAAATTTCAATGAGGTTTTCATTTCTGACCTTTACGTTCATAACCAGCAGGTGGATGATGAAGGTAAGATTGATACACTTGCCGCCTCTTCATTGGCTAAGGATGTCAGTACGAAGGGCATCAATATCTTTGCTCCCGCACTTTGCGCCAGCACCAATGTCAATACAACCTATCTCGCTAAGCTTATTGAACCGGTAATTGTTGAAGAGGAAGAGATTACTGGTTTCGATATTATCGACTTCGAGTCCGATGAACTCGGCAAGACCTATCCTTTACAGAAGGCTACTGGTGATGATGGTAAGGGTACAGCAGTTGTTGAGGATGATCCTGCTGGCGAGTCTGGCCACGTGGTTCATGTCACCAAGACCAGTCAGAGTTTCCCTGCTATCACCATTAAATTCCCTGAAGGCCGTAAGTTAGGTGACTATACTGATTTGACCCTCGACTTCTATGCTAAGAATGCTACTGCCCTCAATCAGAAGATTTTCTGTGGAATGGGTGGAAAGAATGCAGAGTTTAAGAGTGCCGGTGAGTCTGGCTGTTCATTGAACTCATGGGGTCGTGGATTAGTTAGCATCCCCTTGGCAGCATTGGCTTTCTCTGATGACCAGAATGCTCAGACAGAGGTGACGCTTGTTATTGGCCCGAAGTTGCTGAACTGCGATTATTATATCGATAACATTTCGTTCAAGTACAAGTATCGTCCTACCTATGAGGTGGAGAAGACCCCTGAGGAGAAGTTCGTGATTATCGGTGGCTCGCTGAGCGAATACATTAAAGCCGCTATGGAGGCTGCTCCCACCATCAATTCTTGGACGGTGGCCGATTGTCCTGTGACCTCTTCTCCCGACCTGATTTGGAAGCAGACTTTGGGTGAGACTTATTTCGCTTATGCCGCTCAGAAGATGCGCGAACAGCGTGGTGATGCCAAGTTGTTCGTTAGTGAATATCTGTTAGACCCTGCCGTACGTGCAAAGTTCATACAGCTTTTATCGGCTGATGCTGTTGGTATGGATCAAATCAATGGTATCGACATCATGGTATCCATCACTGCTCCGTTCGATGCGAATGCCTTTGCTACGATGCTGAAAGAAGTCGCTGCCACTGGTAGACAGGTCCGCCTGACTATCCAGAATATTGGTGGTAACGACGCTGATGCTGCCGCTGCCTTAGGTCAGGCTGTTGCTGCATACAAGCAGCAGGTTCCTGCCCAACAGCAGTACGGTATCTGCTTCAGTGCTGTCATTGAGTCGGCTACCAATGCTGGTTTGTGGACGACAGGTTACAACCGTAAGGTAACTTATGCCAGTGTTGCTGACGCCTTATAGAAGTATTTTTTAGCGTTGCCTGGGATAACTGATTTTCCCAGGCAACGTTTTATTGCAACATTTTCGCAATCGTATGCAACGTTTTTCTATGGTTATTATATAATAAGTTCGTACTTTTGCAGTCGAAAAAAGCGAGAGTATTCGTTTAAAACAACAAAATAACATTTATTATTAACTAAAATTTATTGATTATGAAGTTTTTTACTAAATCAGTTTTTGCAGCTATCGCTTTGATGGCAGGTGTAACAACAGCTAATGCTCAGGATTGGCAGAATCCTGAGGAGTGGGTTGAGATCATTCCCGAAATGTGGCATCAGTGGGGCAGTGAGTCTGATCCTACCCATTGTAAGGCAGATGCCGTTATCACTGGTGACATGACTCCCGCATGGAACTTGAACAGTGATATCGGTGCTGGTTCTTGTGTTCTCGGCGCTGAGAATGTTACATGGAACCTGTATGCTGACATTTCTGAGTACGACAAGCTGATTATCTTCGGTACTGGTGGTCCTGGTATGCGCGTGATGTGCAACCGTATCATCGACGAGGGCGCTTGGAAGAATCTGGTTGTTGGTTTCAATGAGAATGATGAACATTGGAATGCCGATTTGGAGTGTCTGGTTATTGACCTGAGTGAGTTCAAGACCATGACTTGTACCGCTAATGGCGAAGGTGATGCTGAGGGTGTAAAGACCGGTGACGAGCGTATTGACGACTTCGTACACCTGCACTGCTTCAAGAACGCTTGGGGTGGTGAGTTCCCTGTAAACGTTAGCGCTGCTTACCTCTGGAAGGGTGGTGAGGCTAGCATCAAGACCGTGAAGGCTGATGCTCAGAATGGTGCTTACTACAACCTCGCAGGTCAGGAAGTTGCTAATCCTACTAAGGGTCTGTTCATCCACAATGGTAAGAAGGTTATCCTGAAGTAATTAGGGAGTAAGGAAAACGCGCAAGTTAATTATTGCTTAAATACATTTCGCCATCCATTTTCTTAATTGGATGGCGATTTTTTTGTGTGGTTACATTTTCCCACGTCTCATGATACAAAATTCTATTGTTACTTGCGAATTTGTCTGTAACTTTGCAGTCAGAAGTTAATAGAAATAAATAGATTAGTAGATGAAGGTTTTTCATTTGACAGATTTTGATTCATGCTTTGTATGGCGCGTAGGGATTATGCGCCATACTTTGTTTTTGACTTTGAGTTTTGTATCATTATCTGTGCTTGCGACAAGCGTACTAAACGTTTCAGAGCAATATGGTGCCTTTGCCCTTGTCAGCAAGGGTAAGGCTGCCTCCATATATGTTTCCAACCAAGAGCCAACGCCCGTTCGTAAGGTCACTGAACTTTTTGCCGACGATGTTGAACGTGTCTCTGGTCTTCGTCCCCAGATGGCTGCTGACACCACTACGGCTTCCGTTGTCGTTGCCACTATAGGACATTCCAGCTATATCGACCAACTTGTTTCCAAACATCAGCTCGACCTCTCGTCCATTCAGGGAGGATGGGAACAATATATGATTAAGGTGATAGACCGTCAACTCGTCATTGTCGGTTCCGATCGTCGTGGTGCTGCCTATGGTTTGTTGACGCTGTCTGAGAAAATCGGAGTCTCGCCCTGGTACTGGTGGGCCGACGTTCCTGTCGTTCATCACGATGCGCTCTTTGTTGATGCCGACTATGTGTCACAAGAACCTACCATCAAGTATCGTGGCATCTTTATCAATGATGAGGATTGGGGCTTGAAGACATGGGCGTCGCAGAATTACGAAAAGGAACTTGGCGACATAGGCCCCAAGACCTACGACCGTGTGTGCGAACTGATCCTCCGTCTGAGGGGTAATATGCTGGCTCCCGCCATGCACTCGTGTACAGGAGCATTTTATAGTCATCCAGAGAGTCAGGTCGTGGCCGACAGCTGGGGCGTGATGATTACCACCAGCCATTGCGAGCCGTTGTTGTTTAACAATGCTGCCCTCTCGGAATGGGACAAGGCGCGCGACGGAGAGTGGAACTATGAGACGAATAGCGCTACCATATTGCGAAAGCTTGACAACCGCATTCGTGAGACGGCGCAGTATGATAACATCTACACCATGGGCCTGCGTGGACTGCACGATGAAGCTATGAAAGGCAGTAAGGATCCCCAAACGCGTGCGCGTACGCTGGAGAAGGTCATCGACCAGCAACGTCAGATTCTGGAGAAATACAAACAGAGGAAGGCTGACGAACTGCCCCAGATTTTCGTGCCCTACAAGGAGACGCTCGACATCTACGATGCGGGACTACGCGTGCCGGAGGATATTACGTTGGTATGGCCCGACGACAATTACGGCTATATGAAGCGTGTGAGCAACGCGCAGGAACGGCAGCGCAAGGGCGGCAGCGGCGTGTACTATCATCTGTCGTATCTGGGTACACCGCACGACTATCTGTGGATAGCCACCACAGCCCCCATGCTGATGTATGAGGAGCTGCTGAAGGCTTACACGGCTGGTGCCGACCGCTACTGGCTGCTGAATGTGGGCGACATCAAACCCATGGAGATGGAGGTGCAGCACTTCTTCGACATGGCCTACGACTTCGGGGCGTTCAGCTATGATAGCGTCAACAGCTATCAGGCTCAGTGGCTGGCCAAGGTCTTTGGGGATAGCGGGTCAGCCCTCAGCCCTCAGCCCTCAGACTTAGCGGGGCGGTTCCAATTCATTCTCGACAACTACTACCGGCTGGCATGGGACCGTAAGCCCGAGTTTATGGGCTACGAATACGAGTGGAGCAGTATGGAGGAAAACCGCCTACACGACACGGATTTCTCTTTTGAGACCGGCAGTGCCCAGAAGCGTCTGGCGGATTATCAGGACATCTGCAATGTCTACGATTCCATTGAGCACGAGCTCCCAGCCGCCGCGCGGCCTGCACTCTTCGAACTGTTGGGCTATGCCGTCCATAGTGCTTATCAGATGAATCGCAAGTTCCTCTATGCCCAGCGGAACCACGAGACGGGCAGTGCCGACGATGCTGAGATGTCGCAGGAGGCTTATCGCGAGATTGACCGCTTGCGTCAGCGTTACCACACGCTGTTTGATGGCAAGTGGGACCAGATGATTTCCGAAGTGCCGCCTGGTTTCTGTGCCAAATATCAGCAGATGCCTGAGTTTAGCGACAAGCCTACTAAGTCCTACCGTCTGCCTGACGATCAGCTGCACCCCGAACTGCCCTATCAGATTAGTCTTACGACACTCCATCTGACAGAACCCTTCCGCTTGCTCGAAGGTATCGGCACCGATTGGGTTGCTCTCCAGATGGGCCAGCCCCTCGATTTTGACACGACGGGCAGCATCGACATCCCTCTCGCCCCTCTCGCCCCTTGCGCCCTGCCCCTTGCCCCTTGCTCCTTAACCCTTTGTCTCTCGGTTGTTCCCATGTGGCCTGTAGCCTACGATCGCAGCAACCGTTTCGAGGTGAGTGTTGACGGTGGTAAACCGCAGGTCTGCGAGAATGTCTTCCAGGAGTGGGGACCGAAGTGGAAGAAGCAGGTGCTTGAGAACCGTAGGGAGTTTGTCCTCACTTTCCCGCTCGACCAGTCGCGTCAGCAGCATGTCATTACCCTTTCGATAGTCGATCCGGGACAGATTATCCAGAAGATTACGTACGACTACAAGTAAAGGTAAAAAGGTAAAAGGGTAAAAAGGTAAAAGGGTAAAAAGGTAAAAAAGGTAAAAAGTATAAATAACTAAAATAAAGAATGACAATGATGAAACGATTACTAACGATGTTGCTGCTGGCCTTGGTGGCTTGGCAGAACGGAGCGGCACAACAGCGCCGTCCTATTGACAATGAACATCCTTTGTGGCTCATACACATTGATGTGTGGTTTGCGGCAGACCCGCAAAAGGTTATCGACTTGATCCCCGAGGATGTCAGACCCTATGTGTGTATGAACCTCTCGATGTCGTGTGCGTACGATAAAGATAAAAATATCTATACCCGCCCGCGCTCGGCCGTGCGAACCTACAAGTCATGGGGTTCCGTGTGTCAGAAGAACGGCATGTGGTTTACCTGTCAGCCGGCCAGTGGCGGACATACGCATATTCAGGACGACGACCTCGAGACGTTCGAATATTTCTTCAAACGCTATCCCAACTTTTTGGGTTGGAACTATGCCGAGCAGTTCTGGGGCTTCGACGAGCCTGGCGACAAGAGTTCGTCGACGCAGTTGTCGCGTTGGGCCTTGTTTGCCAAGCTGGTGGAGATGTCCCACCGCTATGGCGGCTTCCTGACAGTGAGCTTCTGTGGCAACATTTGGAGCCATCCGTTGAACCCCATTGGCGAGATGAAACGTGAGCCGAAGTTGCTAGAGGCCTGCAAGAAATATCCTGAGTCCATCCTCTGGCTGTACAAATACACGACGGCGAGCTGTTTCTACAACAACGAGAGTGTGACTATCGCTCCATTCATCTCCGGACTGGCCAAGAACTACGGCGTCCGCTATGACTACTGCGGATGGGAAGGAGCCATGAGCGACCTCATGGGCAGCGGCAAGTGTAAGTACCCTGGTGCTGCCGGCATCGGTACGGTCTTGGAGCAGACGGGCATCAATGGTGGTGCCGTTTGGGACGGCCCTGAGCTGACGTGGACGAACGGCGGCGAGGGCTTCACGGAGGTAAGTTCGAAAACCGTTGACACCTATTCCCGCCGCAACTGGGCTGCTACGCCTCACTTCAAGGCCATTTGGACGGATATGTTCCGCAAGGTCATCGACGGCACCCTGCGCGTTCCCACCCGTAAAGAGGTTGTCGAACGCACGAAGATAGTGGTGGTCAACGACATCAACACCGGCAACAGCGATGAGGACAAGTATGCTGCCTGGGGCAACCTCTACGACAGAATCTACAAGCAGGACGACCCCATGAACAAAGGCAACGGACAATGGATGAACAACTACTGCTATTTCAAGAAGACGGGCCGCTATGCCACCATCCCCGTGACGCTCGAGCTCTACGACGACCTCGCCAAGAGTATTCCCGTGCAGGTGCAGAAGTCGAAGCGCACTCAGCAGTGGAACACCCTCCAGAAGAAGGTTGACGAGTTCAATGCCCAGTATCCCGAGGTGTCTACGGGCGACCTCTTTGTGGCTCGCATGGGTAACCAGTTAGTGACCTACACCCCGTACTCCTATCTGAATGGTAAGACAACGGCTGAAGGCCGCATCCCCCTGAACTACAACACATGTGACTCAATCATCCTGAACTATGGTAAGCTGTCCAGCGGCGTCGTCCGTGAGTATGGCGACCACATCGACCTCTATCTGAACAACTTCCGTACAGATACGACGACTATGGTCAAGGACATCATCACCATCAAGGGCGTAACGGCAGAGCCAACCTATACGAAAAATAATCGTGAGTCGGCAACGAGCGTCATCACCGATGAATGGGATGCCGAGAACGGTATCTTCACCCTCAACGTCAGCCACAAGGGTGGCGTCGACCTCTCCATCCAGTGTGCTGGCACCAACAGCCGTCCTGCCGTCGACGTGGCACAGCCGTTGCCCATCCCCCAACAGCCAGACAAGAGCAACCTGCCCATCGTCATCGAGGGCGAGAACATGGACTACAAGAGCATCAGTGGTATTAAGTTTACCACCAATGGCGGAGTTCCCGACGACGTGAATGAATTCGCCGCCTTGGGCTATGCTGCTTTCGGCACCAACACCAAGGGTTCGCTGCGCCACCAGTTGACGCTCGACAAAGCCGGTGACTATATCATCGCCGTGCGTTACAGCCAGACGTCGAAGGAAGGTCATCTGGAGGCCGTCGTCAACGACGTGGCTCAGACCATCGACATCGCGCAGGCTGGCAAGAACGACTGGCAGAAGGCCACCTTTACGGCTCATCTGAACGAAGGCGTCAACGATCTGCGCCTGAATAACGTTGAAGGCATCAGCATGTTCGTCGACCAGATTATCTACACCCCCGCCGATGCGGAGCCCGAGAAGTACATGATAGAAGTCCGCGACGCCGAGCTGGGGAGCATCACCAGTAACGTCAGCGAGGCTGTGGAGGGCGAGACCGTGACACTCACCGTACACCCCAAGGAAGGCTGTGTGCTGAAGGAATTGAAGGTCATCAACGGTGTCTATTTCACCATGGAGAAGACCATCGCCTTTACCCCCGGTTCCAGCGAGGTGACGTTCCAGATGCCCGACGACATTGTGGTGCTGCAGCCCGTATTTGAGGATGCCTCCGCGACCTATAAACTCGACTTCACTGATGTGTTGGCAGGTACGCTGCCTCAGGGTTGGCGCTCGGAACAGGGCGATGGCGTACACGAATATCCCAATAGCTATGGTCAGGGTGCACGTACCTTCGTTGGCTTCACTGGTTTCCAGGGCAAGGCGCTCTATTGGCGTGAGAAGAATGCGGAGTACGGCCGTCAGAAGAGCTATCCGCTGACACTTGCCCCTGGCGACTATAAGTTGAAGTTCGCTATGGCAGCCTGGAAGGGTACGCCCCAGTATAAGGCCAGCATCCTGAGTCTGAACGATGACTCATCCATCGCCTCGACACAGACACTGACCGCTGCGCCCAATGCCGACGGCAATAACAATGCCGATCTGTCCACCGCAGAAATCCACGAACTGCCGTTCACCGTCACCGAGGCTGGTGACTACGTCATCAGTTTTACCAGCAATGGAGGCTATTCCGAATACCTGCTGTTGGACTGCCGCGTCAATGCTGCCTCAACGACTGGCATCGCTCCCGTCCTGCGGCTCACACCCGCCGATGCCGTCTACTACGACCTCCAAGGCCGTCGCGTGCAACAGCCCACTCGCGGCATCTATATCCATAATGGAAGAAAGCTCATTGTACAATGAGCTTTCTTCCGTTCTTGATGTATATGCCAGTCTTGGTGGGGTGAATGACTTTCCGTCCTT
>Ga0247609_10004054_pt1 | contig 14658 bp, 11 predicted proteins | sample 172DNAGHGlowgp2_FD_193487 | JGI IMG/M metagenome (GOLD analysis project Ga0247609, IMG submission 193487) | Sheep rumen microbial communities from Palmerston North, Manawatu-Wanganui, New Zealand - 1728 DNA GHGlow gp2 | ecosystem: Host-associated > Mammals > Digestive system > Stomach > Rumen ...
AAGTGTTGCACGTGACTCCGGATTGGATTGAATCCTCGCTCGTGTTGAGTGTCCTGTTGACATTGGTGACGCTTGCGGCCCTCGTTCCCGTAATCCGGCTCATCAACAGGTTTGTTCCGTGGCTCGCTGGGAAAAAAGCTAGTAACTAAGTTTTAAAATTGACGCCTACGGCGTCCGTGGCTACGGCTCGGAAATGCGAAAATAAATTTTCGCGCTTCTCTCGCCTTGCACACTTTTGACGCCTTCGGCGTCCGCTGCTACGGCTCGGAAATGCGAAAACAAGTTTTCGCGCATCACTCGCCTTGTACGCTTTTGACGCCTACGGCGTCCGCTACTGCGGCTCGGAAATGCGAAAATAAATTTTCGCGCTTCTCTCGCCTTGTACACTTTTGACGCCTACGGCGTCCGCTACTGCGGCTCGGAAATGCGAAAATAAATTTTCGCGCTTCTCTCGCCTTGTACGCTTTTTCTATCTTGCATTGCATGAATCTCGCTGGAAAGAAAATCCTTCTTGGAGTCTCGGGCGGAATTGCCGCCTACAAGTCTTGTGAACTTTTGCGCCTGCTGCAAAAGAAAGGTGCCGAAGTGCGCGTCTGCATGACCGAAGCCGCCACACAGTTTGTCGCGCCACTCACGTTCGCAAGCCTCTCCAAGTGCCCGGTTTACTTGAAAAACGGCGCCATCGAAGCGCGTCCGTTCCAGCACATTGATTTTCCGCGTTGGGCCGACCTTTATCTCGTTGTTCCGGCAACTGCAAATGTTATCGGAAAGTTTGTCTATGGCATTGCAGATGACCCGGTAAGCCTTTGCTTTATGAGCTGCACGGGGCCGCGTTTTATTGCTCCCGCGATGAATGTTGCGATGTACAATTCTCCGGCGGTCAAGCGCAATCTTGAAACGCTACGCAGTTTTGAAAATACGTTCGTGATGGATAGCCCGGCGGGTGAACTTGCTTGCGGCGAAGTCGGCAAAGGTCGTTTGATGGAACCCGCAGAAATTGTCGAATATTTGGAAGTAAGCGACGTCATCCTGAACGAAGCGCCGCGCGCGAAGTCGAAGGATCTCCAAACTCTTCCTGCTGAAATTGAAGTGGATCCGACGCTCCCCGGTTATGGCAAGAAGGTTCTCATTACTGCTGGCCGCACTGAAGAAGCGATTGATCCGGTTCGTTACATTTCAAACCGTAGCAGCGGAAAGACCGCCGTTGCGATAGCGGCGACATTTTTGGCGAACGGTTTTGACGTGAGCGTTGTCGCGGGCCCGATGGAAGCGGAGTTCCCCGGTGCCGTCCATGTGACGAAAATCAGGAGCGCTTGCGATATGCACAAGGCTGTTCTCGAACAGATGAAAAACGCCGATGTGCTTGTGCATTGTGCCGCTGTGGCTGATTACCGCCCGAAAGTGGCTGCCACTGAAAAAATCAAGGATAGCCGTAGCCAGCTCGTCTTGGAACTGGAACCGAATCCGAATATCTTGCGTGACAGCGTGGCGCAAAAACGCGCAGACCAGGTGATTGTCGGTTTTGCTCTTGAAACGGACCATTTCAAGGAACATGCGGCTGAAAAGCTCAAAAAGAGTGGTGCCGATGCGCTTCTCCTGAATGCCCCCGTCGCTGCGAACAGCGGTTTTGGCTTTGATGAAGTGCGTTACACCTTGATTCGTGCGTCGTCTCGCGATGCGCAAAACTCCGGTGAAGTTGAAATTCCCGAGATGAAGATGGGCTCCAAAATCGATCTCGCTCAAGAAATAGTAGATTTTACTCTCGACAAGTTAAAGAACGCTTAGAGGAACGACATGCCCGAAGAATTTGATTTTAGCGAACTTCGCAAATATCTGCAAGGCCAGATGGACATGGGTGAGGAGGATTTGCTCCTCGATGAACCATGGACATTGACTCGTAAAAAGTCTGCCGTTCCTGCTGGAAATCCGCGTCCGGCGATTCCTGCAAAGCCTCAAATGCGTCCTGCCGCTTCGGCTCCTGCGAATCCCGCGCCGTTCCCGAATCCGGCACAGTCTGCATTTGGCGCTCCCGCGCAACCGGCGCCAGCTCCGCAGCCGAACCCAGCGCCTGCTGCAAAGCCGCAACTTGATGCCGCGATGACTATTGCCCCGCGCGCCGTCAAGAAGACGACTGCCGCATACGAACTCGCCGATTCTATCGGCGCCTTCTATGACGCTCTCAAAACAGATGCTCTTTACGCCCGCGCCACAAACGTTGTTCGTTATGAAGGTCCAGAACACCCGCGTCTCTTGATTTTACTTCCTGCGCCCAAGCCCGGTGACGCCGGCGGAAGCTTTTTCCAGTCGCCCACCGGCGAAATGCTTGTTCGTTTGTTCGGAAGTCTCGGCTATACCCCAGAATCGCTTGGCGTCACGTATTTCTACAAGGATGCTCCGCGAGCACTATCTCCGATCCTACTCGCCTCGCTCCGTCGAATGCTAACAAAGGAACTTTCCTTTATAGCCCCCGAAATCATGATTACCTTTAGCGAACCGCTTTTCTACGATGTGTTCAGCAAGGGTAAAAATTTCAATGACCTCGCAGGAACTGCGCTCGACTTTAACGGCGTAAAGACGGTCTCGCTTGTCGATGCGTATGCGATGACGACGGACAAACAACTCAAATGGTTGACGTGGAAAGTACACATTCCGCGTAGCGGTTTCTTCACCGCAGCCAAGTAACACGTTGTCATGCCCGCCACCTTTGTCATCCCGGACTCCGTTCCGGGAGGGCATCTTCATTTTATGTCCCATTTCGCCTCATTCTAGGCGATTCTCCAAAGTCTTATGTAAATTTTTATTGTATATTTATAGTTGTAATAATTATGTCAGAAGAAAATTCATCCAAGTCCTTTGATGGTCGCCAAATGCCCGCCGATGTCGAGGCGGAACGCTGCTTGCTGGGCGGTATTTTACGTGACCCTGAAGTGATGGGCATCGCGGTGATGGCCATTACGGACGACAATTTCTTCTACTTGGAGCGTCACCAACTGATTTGGAATGCGCTTTGCAGTTTGAACAAGGCTGTTACCCCCATCGACCCTGTGACGCTTTCGGCGGAACTCACGAAGATGGGCAAGCTTGACATTGTAGGCGGTCGCGAATACATCTTCGAATTGATGGAATCCGTCGCGTCCTCGGCGAATGTCCCGTGGCAGTTGGAACACTTGCGCAACAAGGCGGTGCTTCGCAAACTCATCCGCACTTCTTCTGAAATCATCCGCAAGTCGATGGATCCGGCTTCGACGCCGGATAATGTGTTGCAAGATGCCGAACGCGATATCTTTGCGATTGCCGATAACCAGGTGCGTAACACCTTGAAGTCTATCGACAATTTCGTAGCTCCTCTTTTGGAACGTTTGAACAACCGCAAGGACGGCATGACGGGCGTGCCTACAGGCATTACGGAACTCGACGAACTTACAAACGGTCTTCAGAATTCCGACTTGATTATCTTGGCTGCTCGTCCGGGTGTCGGCAAAACATCTTTCGCACTCACCGTAGCTGCGAACGCCGCCATTCGCTACGGCAAGAACGTCGCCTTTTTCAGCTTGGAAATGGATGGCATGCAGTTAGCCCAGCGTTTGCTTTGCTCGCAGGCGCAAGTCGATCAGAGTAGGCTGCGTAATGGTAAGCTCAACCACGACGAAATGAAAAAGCTCATCGCCGCAGTGACCCCGATTAACCAGGCCCCGCTATTTGTCGATGACAACGCCGACCTTGGCATTATGGAACTCATGAGCAAGGCGCGTCAGCTCAAGCACAAGGGCAACCTCGATCTCCTTATCATCGACTACTTGCAGTTGATGAAGACCGGTAAGGAAGAAAACCGCGCGGTCGCCATCGGTGCGATTTCCCGTGGTTTGAAAATCCTCGCAAAGGAACTGAGCATCCCGGTCATTGCGCTTGCTCAGCTCAGTCGTAAGGTCGAAGAAAAAGGCCGCGAACGTCCGCAGCTTTCGGACTTGCGTGAATCTGGTTCTATCGAACAGGACGCCGACATGGTGTGGTTCGTGGAACGCGAGTTCGTTCAGACGCACAAGGACGAAGACCGCTACAAGGCAAAGCTTATCGTGGCCAAGCATCGTAACGGTTCTGTGAAGGATATCGACATGAGTTTCGTGCCGGAATACACGACGTTCTACGATGCGACCGACCAGCAAGGCATGGAAGGCGATGAAGATTATCAGTATGGTTCAGATGACGATGGCGGTGGACCGCAGGTCGCCGACTTTGGCAGTTTTTAAGGAAGTGCTATGACGTTGATTCTGAAACCTATAAACTGGATTGGACAAGTGATTGTCGATGCCGTGGCGGCAGTGGGCGAGTGCATTTGCATTCTGTTCATTACGCTCAAGCAGTTCCGCTATGTCCACAAGAATCCTTCGTTGATTGTGAAAGAGATGATTTCTGTGGGAGTTTCTTCGCTTCCGCTTTTGTTCGTGACGTCCATCTTTACAGGCATGGTCGCGACCATCATGGCAGAGTTCGAGTTCCACAACCTCGTATCGGACAAGTTTGTGGGGACTGCGGCGTGCAAGATGGTGTTGATTGAACTTGGTCCTTTGCTTACGGCTATCGTGCTTTCTGGGCGTGTGGGCAGCGCCGTTGCTGCTGAAATCGGCTCCATGAAGGAGAAGGAAGAACTCTCTGCGTACGTTGTGCTAGGGCTAGACCCGTACCGCTACCTCGCCATGCCCCGTTTCTTTGCGTTCTTGACGATGATTCCGTGCTTGACTGCGATTTCGAATGCGCTTGCGCTGATTGGCGGTTGGATTGTCTGTGTGCTTGCGCTTGATATCACGACCTACACGTATTCTACGGGTATGCAATACCTGTTCGAGAATATGGATTTGTGGGCGGGGATTATCAAGTCTATTGTGTTTGGTACAATCATCTTTGTGCTCGCATATTACCACGGGACGCACTCCAAACCGGGGGCGCATGGTGTAGGGCTTGCGACGATGAGCGTTGTGGTGGCGAGTTGCCTTATGATTTTGGTTTCTGACTTTATTCTTGATGCGTTCATGTTCTTTTAGAAGGTTGAGTTATGCCGAATGTAAAAATCGATCCGAACGATATTGCTATCCGACTCAAGGGACTTAAAAAGTCCTTTGGACCTCAGACGGTTCTCGAAGACGTGAACTTGGATATACGCCGTGGCGAAACGATGGTCATTATCGGTAAGTCCGGTGGCGGTAAGTCTGTTATCTTGAAGCACATGATCGGACTGTTGCAGCCGGACGGAGGAGAGGTGACGGTTGATGGCGTGACAATCAGTACTCCGCAGTTTTTCGATACTCGAACGATTCGCCGCAAGATGGGTATGTTGTTCCAAATGGGCGCGTTGTTCGATTCCATGGACACTGGCGAGAATATTGCTTTTGCCCTTCGCGAACACCATCCGGAATTGTCCGAAAAGCAAATTCAGGATGTGGTGACTGAAAAGCTCAAGTTGATTAACTTGGTGCCGTCTTTCCGCACAAAAATGCCTTCTGAACTTTCGGGTGGTATGCGTAAGCGCGTGGCGCTAGCGAGAGCGATTGCACTCAATCCGGAAATTCTTTTGTACGACGAACCGACAACGGGTCTTGACCCGATTACCAGTGACGTCATTAATGATCTTATTCTGGATATGCAGAGTAAACTTGGCGTAACCTCGGTCGTGGTAACGCACGACATGGTGAGCGCCTTTAAAGTGGCTGACCGAATAGCCATGCTATTGAATGGGAGAATCATCGAGGTGGGTACCGTCGATGAGATAAAAAATACAAGTAATCCTTATGTTCACCAGTTCATTACAGGACAACGTAAAATTTCGGTGGATGGTGAGGTACAGGAATAGATATTAAAGAATGGGGAAAAATATGGATCGGAAAGTTTTATTACCTTTATTTATGTCGTCTGCAATGCTCCTTTTGTGGGCTTGCGGCGAAGGCGATGTTGTCTATGTTACCGATGCTGATGAAATGGTTAAGAAAAAAATTGAAGAAGCAGACAGTATCGAAATGGCAAAATACTTTATCAAGAAATACTGCAAAGACAAAAAGAACTGCGATGTCGCACTTAAAAGCAGTAGCTCCGAAGAGGAAGAAAGCAGTAGTAGTGTTTCGGATGGTAAGTCGAGTAGCTCAAAAGGTAAGTCTTCCAGTTCTGGGAAGAGCAGCAGTTCTGGCAAGTCTTCTTCGTCCGGAAAATCTTCTAGCTCAGCAAAAGACAAGGGTTCTAGCTCGTCTAATGAATCTTCAAGCAGCGTCGTAACTAATCCGGAAGTGGTTTCTGGTAGGTGCCAGTTGCTGATGCCGGATGTTGTCCATGTGGGCGACGAGGTGATTTGGCGTTACTTGCCGGATGATGGCTCCAAGGAATCCGCAGAATTTGAATGGGACGTGAACAATGAAGTTGAAAAGAATATTATCGATGGCGAACTGACGGGTACCGGACTTCCGGAAATTACGGTGGTGTTCAAGACTACCGGTAAAAAGTTCGGTCCGGGAATCACATTCGGCGGTGAATATTTTGATTGCGACAACCTCACCGTATATGCGGAAGGTAGCGGTCCGAAGACTTCTTCATCGACAAAGTCCTCGTCTTCTTCTGTGGTAAAGAGCAGCAGCTCTTCTCAGCCGAAGTCTTCGTCTAGCGCTGTACCGGAAGGCCATTGTGCTGTAAGCAAACACGAAATATTTGTTGGCGAAACTGTCGATTGGTATGTCGCAGGGCCTGATGGCGAAGTGCTTTCTGCTTTCCATAGCTGGGGCAATCTTGCTGGCGGTGAAATTATCGAAGGTGAAAAGAAAGGAAATGGATCGACGAAAATTACTGTGAAATATACAGCGAGTACTTCGACGGGTTCTGATGCTCTCATGGTCCAGTTTGCAAAACAGGGCGTGATAACATGCGATCTCGATGAAGAAGGGGAGCCGTTGCTTGTGGTCAAGGCCAAGGAAGAAAGTTCATCTTCTGTGGAAGTGCCAAAAGAAAGCTCTTCTTCGGAAGTTAAGTCCAGTTCTTCCAAGGCACAACCAGCATCCTCGTCATCCTTTGACCCTGGTGTTATTAAACTCTAGCGTATTGTAAAGATACACTAGAATGTATAAATAAATTTACAAGCGTCCCGAGTGCGTTTCGGGGCGTTTTTTTGTGATTTTCCTTAATAAAAATCGCTTACAGCATTTGCATATTATTAAGATTTAATATATTTTTCGTCCTAAGAGGTTTTTTATGAATAAAAAGATTTATGTAGGAATGATGGCTTTCGGTGTAGCCGCAACTTTTTGGGCTTGCGGAAGCGGTGATATTATCAAAGCCGATAAAGACGATGAGACGATGTCCATTATTGTTGAAGATAATCCGTCTTTAGGTGTTTCCAAAGATGTCATGACTCGAGAAACATGTCCGCAATGTTTTGAGGGCTCCGTGTTGTCGTCGAGTTCCTCTAAGAAGCAGACTCCGGTTTCGTCCGCTACGGTTTCCAGTTCTTCTTCTCCGTTTGGACCTTCGACTCAGTCGTCCAGTTCTTCTGAACTTATTATCAATATGTCTTCTTCCAGTTCTCGGGCTCCATACGTCCCGCGTTCGTCCTTTGACATAGGACCGATTATACAGTCTTCGAGTTCTGCTGCTGATATTGTTATTCCGGGAAATGAGGTCGGTTCTTGCGAGCCGACTCCGGCAACGATTAGTGCTGGTGGAAAGACCACATGGAAGTATACTCGTGGCAGCGCAGTGCAGGCCGCTCAGTTGCTAAATGCTGCGTTTGCGTGGGAATTTGAAGACGGAACGCCTGCTACTGCCAATGTGACAGGTGCCGGCGGTATGTCTCAGAGCGTTACCTATACTACGTCAGGTAAGCATGGTGCCAAGGTTACCCTTACTATCGGTGCTAGCCATTATCCGGTGACGTGCTCTCCGGTTCAGGTGAACGGTGCTGCAATTACGGGTTGTAAGTGTACAGCCTCGAATAAGGCTCCAGATATTGCCGCGGGTGAAGTGGGTACATGGACGGTGACGGGTTGTGTATCTGCAGGAGCAAACATTGTTGGATATGAATGGGATGGGGCCACTCCAGTTGACGGAAATCCATCGCTTGCAATGTTGCCTTTTACAAAAAAGAAACAGGGTGCTGCTCCAACAGTGAAGGTTTCCAACGATGATAATACGGTTCAGGCTTTCAAGTGTGATTCTGTCGTTGCTGTGGATGCGAATGATCCGGACTACGTAATTACCGGTGGTACTACTGGAACATTTACTGTAGGACCTGGTACATACAAGATGGTTTATGGTTGCAAGGCTGATCAATATGATCAACGTCCAATAGTGGTTGAAGCACCTTCTGGTGCCGTATCGGGAACTGTTGGTGGAGTTAAGTTCTCTGTTTCGCCCAATGGACGTGCTGAAACGTATAAATCAACAACATCAAATGTGCCTATTGATGTTGAGATTACTTCTGGTACGGCAAAAATCACTTGTGGATAAAATTAAAAACTGCCAAAAAGACCTCCCGCATGGGAGGTCTTTTTGTGTCTTGTTATTTTCTTCTAAGTTCTAAATCCTATTTCCGTCCTTCGCCTTTAAACTTTGCAAGGAACGTCTTTGTTTCGCTTGCCACGATCCCGGAGAGGAGAATGAGCGCTACAAGGTTGGGGAACGCCATGAGCCCGTTGAAGATATCTGCGCTTGTCCAAACGGCGCTTACCGTGAGGTACGGTCCGATGAAAATGGCAAAAATGTAAAGCCAACGGTAGATGAGAATTGCCTTTGCGTTCTTACCTCCCATCAAGTATTGTAGGCACTTTTCGGAGTAGTACGCCCAACCGAGAATTGTCGTGAATGCGAAGAACACGAGTGCTGTCGCAAGAAAGTATGGCGCAATTACGGCGCCGCCGGGGATGATTGCAAGCCCGCGGGAGAACGCTTCCATTGTAATGTTCACGCCTTCGAGTCCGAGCTTCGGGTCCCAGGCGCCGGAGACGACAATCGCAAGACCGGTCATTGTACAAATGATGATTGTATCGAAGAATGTGCCCGTCATGCAGACGAGACCCTGACGTACGGGTTCCTTTGTCTTGGCTGCGGCGGCCGCAATCGGTGCGGAGCCTAAGCCTGCTTCGTTGCTGAAAATTCCGCGGGCGATACCTTTTTGCATGGCGATAAAGATGGAACCGACTGCACCGCCGGTGACTGCGGACGGGTTGAACGCTGCGCGGGCAATTGTTTCGATGGCGCTGGTGACATGCGAAAAGTTGAGGAGCAAAAGCAGCATGCAGGTGAGAACATAGACTATCGCCATGATGGGAACGATGTATGTCGAAACCTTCGCAATGCGCTTTAGGCCGCCAATGATGACTGTTGCTGCGAATGCGGTAACGAGGAAACCTGCGATGGCGGTGGTGACGCTTATGGAGTTCCCGCCAATGTTGACAAATTCAGCAGCGTTGGGGGTGAGGCGGGCCATGGCGCTGGTGATGCCGTTGACCTGCGTGATTGTGCCGATGCCAAAGAGGCCTGCGCCTATGCCAAAAACGGCAAACAAGACGGCAAGCCATTTCATGTTCCAACCGTAACGTTCCTTGATTCCCGTTTCGATGTAGTAGAACGGACCGCCTAGAACTTTGCCGTCTTTGCCAGTCTTGCGGTATTTGACAGCGAGGAGGCCTTCGGCGTACTTGGTCGCCATGCCGAGAAAAGCGGCCACTTCCATCCAGAAGAGGGCGCCTGGGCCGCCTGTGCCAATGGCGGTTGCGACACCGACGATGTTGCCCGTACCGATGGTTGCTGCAAGCGCCGTGCAGAGAGCGCCGAAACTTGAAACTTCGCCGGCGCCGTCTTTTTCGCTATGTACCATGAAACGGAGCGCGTTGTGCAAGTTCATGACTTGCAGACAACCGAGGCGAATCGTTAGGAGGATTCCTACGAAAAGGATGATGACTATGAGGGGGACTCCCCAGACGTATCCATCGATGGAATCGAGGATGGAATTGAGTGTTTCCATAGAATATCCTGTGATGAGGATGGTTGTTTTAGTTGACGGCGGAAAAGATAGAAATATCTCTTATATGTAAGTTTGTCCACCGATGTTCTTTTCTATATTTACTGACGGAAATTGACTAAAATTTTTAAGCGAGGATAAAACACATCATGTGCGAAAATTGCAATTCTACTAAGTCCCCGGTGCGTGTCCGTTTTGCACCGAGCCCCACAGGCTATTTGCACGTTGGCGGAGCACGTACCGCTATCTACAACTATTTCTTTGCGAAACACATGGGCGGTACGTTCTACCTGCGTATCGAGGACACCGATCGCAAGCGCTATAACGAAACAGCATTGCACGATTTGATGCGTGACCTCAAGTGGCTGGGCCTGCAGTGGGATGAGGGCCCGGGTTGCGAAGGCGACTGCGGTCCGTACTTCCAGAGCGAACGCCTGGACATTTACCACCGCGAAATCAAGAAGCTCTTGGATGCGGGTTGCGCCTACTACTGCTTCTGCACCGAAGAGCGCCTGCAGGAAGTCCGCGCTGAACAGGAAAAGAGCCACGTGCCGGTCACGGGTTACGACCGCCACTGCCGCAACATTAGCCGCGAAGAAGCCGAAGCCCGCATCGCTGCCGGCGAAAAGGCCGTGATTCGCTTCAAGGTGCCCGAAACCGGCGTCACCGAATTCGACGATATGATTCGCGGCCACATCAGCTACCAGAATGAACTCCTGGACGACCTCGTGCTCATCAAGCGCGACGGTTACCCGACTTACCACTTTGCAAGCGTTGTCGATGACCACCTGATGGGTACGACGCACGTGCTCCGCGGTGATGAATGGATCAGCTCTACGCCGAAGCACGAACTCTTGTACAAGGCCTTTGGCTGGCAGCCGCCTGTATGGTGCCACCTGCCGGTGATTCTCGACAAGAATGGCGGTAAGCTCAGTAAGCGCAAGGGTGCCGCCTCCGTGGGCGACTTCCGCGACCTCGGTTACCTGCCGGAAACTCTCGTGAACTATCTCGCGCTCCTCGGCTGGAACCCGGGCGACGACCGCGAAGTCATGACCATCAAGGAAATGGTGGATTGTTTCACGCTTGAACGCATCAATCCCAAGTCCGCAAGCTTTGACGAGAAGAAGTTGCAGTGGATGAACGGCCAGCACATCCACATGTGCGACGATGCTTTCCTCAAGGGAATCATGAAGGAAGGCCTCGCCGCGAAGGGTATCGACCTCTCTAACGAACCGGAAGAGCGCCTCGACGAAATCGTGAAGCAGTTGAAGCCCCGCGCCCACTTTGTGCAGGACCTGGCCGACATGGCTGTTTATTTCTTCGTGGCTCCGACGACCTACGACGAAAAGGGCGCGAAGAAGCACTTTGGCGAAGGCTCCAAGGAAGTGGCGACGCTCGTGCGTGACATGCTCGCTTCCATCGAAGATTTCAAGACGCCTGTCATCGAGAAGGGATTCTACGACCTCGCCGAACGTTGCGGTCACAAGGTCGGTGAACTCGTGGGTGCGCCGCGTCTCGCAGTTTCTGGCGTTACTGCAGGCCCCGGCCTTTGGGAAATGTTCGAAATCATCGGCAAGGACGAAGTGCTCCGTCGCATCGACGTGGCAATGCCGCTGATGAAGTAATTAGGAATTCAAGTAGTTAAGAGTTCTGAGTTACTAGTTACTAGAATTTCTTTTCTAGAATCACTATTAACTAGTAACTATTAACTAGTAACTCAATAATGCGTCAATATTTTCCGTATCGTTTATACTCTCGACAGCTGTTCTGCAGGCATTGCGGGCAGGCTGTGCTCCATGACGTGTGCGCCATGGAAGAGTTTTCGACGTATGGGGGAATGGAACGCGGAATTCCGTTGCTCTGCGTTTGTACGCAATGCGCTACGTTCCATGTCGCGTTTTCGCAGGAGTTTGCATTTTGCTGCAAGGACAAGGAAAATGCAGAGTATGCCAAAGTTTATGGGCATAACCGTATTTTCCCAGGGGATTGGATTTATTTTGACGGTGCGGCTAGGCCGGGTGTCGTAAAAAGTTTTTTCCAGTCTGGAAATCGCGAAGTCGTTGTTTATAAGCAGAACGGCTTTTCAGAAGAAAAGTATGAAGGACCTAGAATTACTATAGAACATGAAGTGTCGCCTGAAGGGTACAGGCTTTTACCTGCGCAATGTGTACATACGTTGCTAGGGGACCATGTCTATCATGTACTTCGCAAGCAGTTTGGAATTGCCGTTGGTGTGGTTAAAGACGATACTAAGGATAAACTCGTTGTAAAGATGGATGATGGAATGCTCATTTTTATGAGCTATCCCCGCTATGCCGAAAACCCGCCCAATGACGAGGTGATTTCTGTTGTTCGAAAACGTCTAGAAAGCTTGTCCAATGGACTTAGCGAAGATATTTCGGTTGAGGCTGGGCAGGGAATTGTCTATTTGCGCGGGTTCGTGAGCAGTCTTGCGATAAAACGAGCCGTGCAGTCGTGCGTCAACGATATTGCGGGCTTGCGCGGGTGCGTGAATTTGGTGAGGGTGAGAAAAAATTCCAAGTTCTCCGATCGAGAATTAGAACGAAAAGTTTGGGATGTTCTCGATGATTCTTCGAATCCTATTTTCAAGTATGGTGTAGAAGTTAAATCTGGAGCGGCTAAAGTTTCGTTCTTTTACGAAGATGAAATTTACCCGACCGAACTGAAATCTCGCATTGAAAATATCCCAGGAATTATTTCGTTGAATTTAATTGGGACCGCTATTCTAAAAGAAAATATTGGAAAGCGGGATCTTTGCCGCAAAATTATGGAAAGAATGGCGTCACTACGGATACTGAGTAATTCATTTGTTCGTGTTACCTGTGTAGGTGACCGGCTTTTAGTGGAAGGCCGAGTGAATAATGTTTTGCAAAGAGAGTTCGCGCTTCTTGCGGTGGCAGGGCTTTCCCGGTCTGTTGCGGTCGGAAATCGCCTTAGAATATTTAAATCTTAAAAAGAGAGGGGCAAAATGGCTACTGGATACGAAAAAATCAATAAAATCAAGAACAAACTTCGTGTGCCGATGACTGTCACGATGCTTGCAGATGCTATGGGGTGTGGCCCCAGAACGATTTTCCGCCATTTGGATGCGTTGCAGCAAGAAAACTGCGGACTCCATAAATTCAAGAAAAATGGCGAAACGTTTTATGTTATCCAAACCGAACAGAAGGTGGATTTCAATCAGAAAATCGTAAAGCAGCTCGAAAAGCTGAAGAAGACGATGAATGATACGACACCTTTGGATTTGAAGAACAGAAAGCTTATTGATAGCGTCATTACGTCAATGCAGACGACCGATCCCGATAATTTTAAGGCCGAAGCGATTACGCTTGACCCGAATTATATTATGGATTATGGCCCGTTCTGTGATCACAAGGCTCAAGATGCGACTGTGTCGAGACTCTTAAAAGCCATCCGTGAAGGTTTTAAAGTCAGAATCACGTACAAGAGTACAAATGAAGGCTCGGAAAAAGAGACGAAAGAAGTGAGTCCGGTAAAGCTCATTATGCGTGTAGATACGCTTTACTTGATTGCTGCCGATGATTCTTATCCTGAAACCCACATTTTCAAGAATTATCTTGTCGAAAATATTGTGAGCATGGCACAGACGAATGTCTCGTCCATTGCGCTGCGTGAACCGTTTAAAGCCGAAGAGCATTACAAGTATGCTTTTGGAAAGTACGTCTCTACGGAAAATCCGCAGGTGGTATCGCTCCTCATCAAGTCGGGTTGGCTCAAGACGCAGTTCCTCAAGTCTCGTTTTTCTCCGGTTGCAGACATCACTGAGGACAGGGAAAAGAACATGATTGTCAATCTGAAGCTCCGCTTGACTCCGGATTTTAAGACTTGGCTGTTCGGCGTTCTCTCGGATGTGAAAATCCTGAAACCGGAATCGTTGAAAGTGGAAATGATTGAAAAATTGAAATTGACTTTGAAAGAGATGAAGGCTTAGTAATGGAATGCCGTCTTTCTGATTACAACTTTGAATTCCCGAAAGAACTGATTGCAAGCCGCACGGCAGGCAAGGGCAAAACGAATATTCTCTATTGCCCGAAAGATGGTGGTGAACGCCGCATCATGAAGGCTCCAGAAATTGTCGATTTATTCCGTCCGGGGGATTGCCTCGTGGTGAACAATACGAAGGTGATTCCGGCGCGTCTCTATGGTGAAACGTTGTTTGGCGGTCAAGTCGAAGTGCTACTGGTGCAGGCGTTGAACCCGTCCGAGGCGGGGGAGGCCCGATTTGAAGCGAAAGTGCATCCGGGAAAGGCGTTCCAGGTGGGGCGCGAACTCAAACTTGCCGGAGTGCGCACGTTCGTGGAAGAAGTTCACGAAGAAGATGGCAACCGCGTTTTGCGCTTTGAAAAGACTCCTGCCGAAATGGAAGAAGTCATGAACAAGGAAGGGCATGTTCCGCTGCCGCCTTACATCGAACGCCCCGATGACGAAGACGACAAAAAGGCGTACCAGACTATTTTTGCAAAGTACGCCGGAGCCGTTGCCGCTCCGACCGCGAGCCTCCATTTTAGCGAACAAATGCTCGAAGACTTGAAGGCGAAGGGTGTCTATGTCGCTGAAGTCACGCTCCATGTAGGGCCGGGCACGTTCCAGAATATTTCCGTTGAAGATTTTTCGCAGCACAAGAT
>Ga0247609_10004055_pt1 | contig 14657 bp, 14 predicted proteins | sample 172DNAGHGlowgp2_FD_193487 | JGI IMG/M metagenome (GOLD analysis project Ga0247609, IMG submission 193487) | Sheep rumen microbial communities from Palmerston North, Manawatu-Wanganui, New Zealand - 1728 DNA GHGlow gp2 | ecosystem: Host-associated > Mammals > Digestive system > Stomach > Rumen ...
GAAACCCATCAGGTAAAAGAATCGTACGTTGGGGCGAAGACTGCTTTTTCGAACCACAGAAATGTGTGCAAGTACAGGGAAAAGCATCGAAAAGAGGGACTTTTGCATGCCTTTTGAGGTCTATAAGAGGAGTAAAATTGAGATTTTTGTGCCTTTTACAGGTTTCAACATTGCCTGAGTGGTGTTGTTTGAATAATCTAAGTATTTGCTTTTTAAAGAATTAAGTCAATCATTGATGTGAAGGCAATCTCAATCTCAAAATCTCAATTATTTTTTAAGGGTATCCACAATCACTTATTATGTATATTAATTATTTAATTATTAATGTATTATAAGTGTTTTAAAGGAGGATCTCGAGTTGAATTGTAACATTATTTTTAATTGAGACTGAGATTTGAGACCATATTCAGGTTATCACTCACTCTTCATCCAACAAGGCATGGTTTTTCTGATGCCTTCATCTCCCCTGACAAGGATACTATCAAGCAGCTCATTAACGATGTGATAGAAAAATTGAGGACATAACCTTGTGGCTATGTCCTCGTATGGTGGTCAGACTTTCTTATGTATTTCGACTATTCAGCCTTAATTTCTCTTCTCATGCGAATTATTTTTGTGCGGAGTGCGGACTATTCGTGTTAAAAAATATTTTTTCTGATGCTACGGAAAAGAATCATGAATGACAGAGGATCTCCTGTTTTGCAGCAACTTCTTCTGGCAACAAAGCACCTGAATGACCTTTTGCTCACTCATATTCTGGTAACGCCTTTTGAAGCGTATGATTTGTTTTCTGTGTGCAAAGGTACTTCTTTTCTTTTAGATAACTTTATTTTGGGATGGAAATCTCCTTCACCTCCTTCGAGAATACGTGGTGGAAGATGAGGGGCTGCTCTACCAGCCAAGTTGTTGAGTTATTGAGTTTTTTTTCTATTTTTTGGTACATTGAACATTTCTTTCTACTTTTGCCACCGAAAAACAAAGACTTTTGAGATATGACGCAAATTGCCAATCCCTCTGTGGAAGCGGAGAAAGCCTTTATCACGGACACTATTACCCGTGGCTATCGGGAAGCCAAAGAGGGCAAGTTTGCCGGCAAGAACCTCACATCTCTCGACACATTGATTGGGGAACTCAGAGCTGAAGCATAATCTACGAGATTATACGCAACCTTTAAACTAAACGCCATTATATTTATGTTATCTTTTAAATCTACGGCCTCATAATGTTTAACCGAGTGGTTTTGCGCTAACGTGCTACCGCTCACAACATTATTGGCCTTATGAGTAGAAGTAGAAAGAGAACGCCCGCCAGCACTTGGTGCTGCTGCAAATCTCAAAAGCGTGGAAAACAATTTTCCAGTCGGCGGTTTCGTCGCTGTGAAAAAGTCTTGTTACGCACCATGAACGTTGATCGTCTCCCTCATCGTCCGATGGAAATAACCAGCCCCTGGGATCTGGGTGGCGACGGGAAGCACTATTGGAAGATTCCCACAGCAGATAATCGCCTCAAACGCCTTATGCGTAAATGATGCAGGAATCGTGCTGCCTTCATTCTTCCTCGCCCTGCGGCGGGGGATTCTTCTTTCACCCATTCATTTCTCCTAATGAATAATGATCTGACCAAAGAAGGCCACCTTGTGGGGTGGCCTTCTGCTATGATGGGGGCGTGTTTTATTCATTTGTTTTATTGTCCATCATACTTGTTTAATCTTCTGCAAAAATACAACCATTTCTTTTTACACTCTCAACTTTTTGTCGCTTTTTACTCCTCATTAACATTTATTTCCTCAAACTCAGAGTTGGAGTTGCGGAAGGCCCAGATGAGATAGATGCCAGCGAACCATAAAGCGGAAATGATGATAACTTTGAACATCGTGCTATAGCGGATAATTTTAAACTGCATTTCCATTTCTGTCAATGTCATGCCTACAACCACCAATTTTTTCTTGAACTCTCACTAGTCCATTACTGAACCACTGGACGTTGCTCCATATAAATGGAATCACGACATGTCCAGCTTTGTCAATGAAGCCCCATTTTTCATTATCATCTTTAACTCCAGCCAGTCCCTCAGAGAACCAAAGGGCATTTTTCCATTGACAAGGTAACACGAGTTTCCCCGTCTTATCAATAAAACCACATCTGTTATTTGCATCTACTACCTTTGCCAAACCTTCTCGAAAAACATGAGCCATTTTCCATTTAAATGGAATCACAATCTCACCAGTTTTGTTGATGAAGCCCCATTTACCTTGTTCACCTTTCACAGCAGCCAAGTCTTCAGAGAATCTATCAACACTCTCCCATTTAAATGGAATGACAACATTACCAATCTCATCAATGAAGCCCCACTTGTGGTTTTCATCGCGCACAGCTGACAATCCTTCAGAAGAACGAGTAATTATCTCCCATTTATTTATGAAACCTTCAGACAATTCATACTTATACGAAGCCAGCACGTGACTGATGGCGTGGGCTTTAAGGAAAGCTTTGGGGTTGCTGGTGAGGCGTTGCCAGGCCTTTTCTTTCTCTTCGTCAGTAAGGTCCGAAGAATAAAAGATTTCTTTCTTGTAGGCTTCCACTCGCTCCGTTTCACCTCGCTGAATGCTCAGGCGGATTTGGTTAGCTTTGATGCTGGAGACATGAAAGGTTTTCTTGAGGATGTCCAGCATTTGCTCCTGATAGACGAGGATGTCACCCTTGTGATGTCGATTAACATAGGCAGCAAACAAATCCATCGTTTGAGGGAAGTAGAGGGAATAGCGAGCCAATTCGTCATCAATATTCTCTGGTATAGGTTTCTCTTGTTTCCTGCTCAGATACTCCACCGGCGTGATGTTCTTGAGGTGTTGCAACATTCTCTCTCGAATTGCTTGGATGTCGTAGTCCTCGGAACTGGCCTGTAGCGCCTCCTCTGCCATCTTCATGAACTCATCATAGCGCGAGGCCTCGATGTCGAATTGGAATTTGGGCGGTTCATCGTTGACGAAGCGGACAGAGTGGAGGCCATACTTGATAGGGTCTATCTCAGTGAGGCCCAAGCAGTAGCAGACGACAGAAGAGGACACAGCGCCGCGCGCCCAGTAGCCGATTCCCGCCGAGGCGGAATTGTGGCGGAACAAGGTGAACGCCATAATGTAGTAATCTACAAAGCCTGCGTCCATGATGTGCTTCTTCTCCCAAAGGCATCGTAGGAGTGCTGTCCTGCAGGGCTTGTCGCCGTAGCGCATTTTCATGCCTGCGGCCACAAGTCCGTGAAAGATTTCCAAATGTGTCATATCTATGCTTTTACTACTCTTTTGAATTCGACAACCATGTTCTGTAGCTTCAAGATGGGTTGCCCCAGTCGTGTCTTGACTCCTTCGTGATGCGCCTTCACCCAATCCACGACTCGGTTCCGGATCTCGTTGTCGTAGGCGATAACGACCTGCAAGGGCTTCTGCGTGGTGAGGAGGCCGGGAACATGACTGGTTCTGTCGGGGCAGGCTTTGGTGATGCCGAGAATGTAGGGAACAAGGGAGCCGTTCAGCGAGCACAGGTCCGCCTCCTGCTCGAAGCCGAGCTCCTGCTGAACACCCTCAACGATCTTGGCCAGCGTGAACAGGTCGTCGGTGAGGCCGTTTTGGCAGATGGCATCCAGTTCAGCATCTAGCGCCTGCTCCATCCCCGTGATGTCGATGCCCCTTTGTTTCCTCATATAGTCCACCTGAAAGCGGAACGATTCGTTTTTGGCTCGCGTGGCCAACTGCGCCTTGCGCTTCTGATCTTTGTTCTTACTCATTGTTCTGATTCTTATTATTGATTCGGTTTAACTTTCTCTGTGCCAATTCTCTGATTTGCCTCACTCGCTCCACCGTGAGTCTGCGTTCTTCTGCTATTTGCTCCAGGCTCTCACCGTCAGCGATGTCGCGCAGGATGCCGCGTTCGAGAGCCGTCAGTACGGGATGCCATTGGTCAAGCGGTTCGCCGTTCTCCGTGGCTGCCAGAGCCTCGAGGATGCTCTGCCGAATACACAACACGGCGCAGGTCATGAACATAAATCCCTTTCTCTGGACGAAGCGCTCGTCTGCTTTCACCAGCCCCTTGTTACCCTCCGCGATAAGTTGCTCCATCGTGAGCCCACGGTCCTTGTACTGTTTTGCCACAGCCTCCACGATGAAGCGTTGCGCGGCAATCAATTCTTCAATGTTAGGTTTGTTGTTTGTCATAACTGTTTTTTGAATTAAGAGGAATAGCCCCCCATATTATATATACGATTGGAAATGCACAAAAAACGGCCTTTTACAGGCATTATATGCAAAAACGCCGCAGAAGGGGGAAGCATTTTGTGCAGTTTTATTGTAAATCTTTACTGATTCTCCAGAAATCGATGAACCAATTCATCCTCATCAATAACAGAGGAAGTATCTTCGGTTTCTGTCGTTACATCCTCTTCAAAGTCCTCTTCCGCCGATACCGTCTCCTCTTCTTTCATTCCATTTCTATCTTCTGTCTCTACGGCATTCGTCTCTGCTATTTCATCAGTCTTTTCGGATTCTGCAACAGTCTCCGTTTGGACCTTTGAGGAATCATCCGACTCCTGTGTGGCGCTACCATAGATTGTCAAACCTACAATAGCAACAAAGAACAGGAACTGAAAGCATCCCTTTCTCGCTTGATGACGATCATACTCCTTATCGTCCAGAATCTTCTCCATGCGACCTTTTTCGTCGCGAATAACATGTAATGCCATATACAAATATATTATAGTGAAACATCATTGGGAATTTCTTTTCATTGCAGCCCCTATAATATATATACGATTGAAAAAGCACAAAAACGGCGTTTTTGCCGTTTGTTGTGCAAAAACGCCGCAGAAGGAAGCAGTTTTTTGTGGATTATCGCGTTATTAAGATTATTCTTATGCAAACCGCATATATCGCTCATCAAGATAATACTCTAAGCCTTCGGGCATTTGGCCTTGTTTTTTCATTTCCTCCCATATTTCCGAATATGACACCCACTCGGGAAGCACTTTCAAACCATTTGTTTTCTTGATTTTGCCAACAAAGTCCTCGAATAACTTTTTATAATCCATATATGCATTATATTCCTCCGTATATTTTTCCTTGGATGGTTTAAATATTAGGGTTATAAATTTCAAATCCACTGATTTAAAGTTATCTATTCCATTTTTCGTAAATGTGTCACATATTACTTCTGTGAATTGGCTATGAATACCAAAGAGATGGGTAATTAATTGTTTAACACCTTCTTTATATTTATATTTCTTATCAGGAACATACTTCACAATCTCGTTCCAATCAATATCTTTATTATACCATTTATCTCTTCTTTCGTAACTTCTTCTTTTAAAATTAAACTCTCTTGTTACCGTGTATTCCGTAAATTTCGATTCAATAAACAACAGATGCTTCTTACCTTTATCTATTAATAGAACATCCATATTGGCAGGTGCTGGACTACCTTTTATGGTTTTCATCTTTACTTCAAAAAGCACTTTAGTGTATTTGACGCCATCCCACTCAAAAGGATGACTATCGTCTATCCAATGAAAGAAATTATACGAAAGCATGGATGACGAGTGAACAGCCTCAGCCTTTGAATGCAATTCGCCACCCGAACCTTCATCAAACATTTCTTGAAAACTGGGGTCCATCTCCCCTTTAAAGATATTTTTTCTATAGGTGTCAAAATATCCATTTTTATTAACTGAGCCAGTATAGTCAGCTTTTAATGCATCAATTAGCTCTCCCATAATAATATAGTTTTTTAAGATTAGTCCTTATTGTTATCAATAACGTATCTCTCCCTCATCTTTCTCATTTCCTCCTTCATCCTTTCTCTCAACCCCTCCGGTTCCAGCACCTCTACCTTATCCCCCATTGCCAGGAGCTGGCTGACGAGTTCTGGGGTCTCACGGAGGCGATAGGTGAATTCGGCAAACTCACCGTGTTTGTAATGGGCAATGGATTGACTTTTGTGCAGCGGCGTGGAGCTGAGGTACTCAGCCTGCACACCGTAAGCGCGAATCTTCACGTTCACAACGGGGAGGTTTGGACTTGCATAAATACCCACGACATCTGCAAAATACTTGCGGGCATCGAAGTCCACGGGCAGCGTGAAATGCTTCGTTAGCACTTTCAAGGTAAGGATGCGGTCAAGGGCTATCGTGCGCAGACCGTTCTGTTCCTTCAGGAATCCCAGCAGATACCAACGGCGATTATATACCTTCAGCGCGTAAGGCTGAATATGAAACGTCTGCAGGTGCTCTTCCCGTTCGTATTCATAGCGCTGATATTCTATCCGTAGTTCCAAGTTCGACTGCATCGCCTCGATAATAGGATTCAGGAACGCCTGACCCTGCGGTATCTCTTCCAGCAGGATACGGTCTTTCATGTCGTTGAAGGTCGCGAAATCCTGCGGGATACTATACTTGCGCAGCAGCCATTGCGCCAAGCGGTTCTCGTCCAACACCTCTGGATTCCTGACAAAATAGGTGTTCTTCTTGCGGTCGCAATCGATGTCCACACCGAACATCTCCTTAATACCTGTGCGATACTCATGGAAGGTACGCTTGGCCAACGGACTGTCGCACATGGGATTATCCAGCCACATCAATTCAATCTCCTCGAATGTGAGTGACTTCCAACGAAGCAGCATGTCCAACAGCCAGATATACTTATAATAGGTCTTGCTAATCATAGTCGCTTGCAAAGATAAGCACAAACCCATGAACAGCAAAATAAAAGCGGATGAAATCATCATCCGCCTGCGAAATTATGCAATCCCGCACCGTTGCCGATTGTTACCTCACGAAACATCAGCGCAAATTTGCGCTGATGTTCCTTTTCCCATACCGGCTCCATGTTTCGCAAGCGCCGAGCGAAGAGTGAAAAAATGAATTAGATATGAAAGATTAGGTATTAGGTATGAAAGAAGGGGCCGCATCTGGAATGTGAGATGCGGCCCCTTTCATTGGGAAACACACTGAGTGTGTGTGGTGGGTCATTTCATTTCGGCTTCATCCTTCATGTCGATTTCTTCACCCTCGGGGGTGTAGAACTCGTACTGCAGGAAGGCGAGTCGCTGGTTGGGCATGACGCGGACGCCAAGGCCATATTTCATTTGCCATCTCCGCTTGAGGGAAATAAACCCTTGGTTGATGTAGGCAGCCACGTAGGGGTGAACGTGAAGCATGAATGAGCGGATGCCGAGCTCGCCGGTGAGTTTGCTGATTTTCTCTTCAAGAACGTCGGTGAAGAGGAAACTGGACTTGATGGTGCCCTTGCCCATACAGGTGGGGCAGGTCTCGTCCACGCGGACCTCCATGACGGGGCGCACACGCTGGCGGGTAATCTGCATCAGACCGAACTTACTCAGGGGGAGGATGTTGTGGCGGGCACGGTCGCGTTTCATGTTCTCGACCATGCGCTCGTAGAGCTTCTGACGATCCTCGGCAAGATTCATGTCAATGAAATCCACCACGATGATGCCGCCCATATCGCGAAGGCGCAGCTGGCGAGCAAGTTCATCGGCAGCTCCGAGGTTCACTTCGAGTGCGTTAGCCTCTTGCCCGTCTGCATTCTTGGCGCGGTTGCCGCTGTTGACATCGACCACGTGCAAGGCCTCGGTGTGTTCAATGATGAGGTAAGCACCGTGCTTGTAGCTGACGGTTTTACCGAAGGAGGTCTTGATTTGGCGTGTCACATCGAAATTGTCGAAGATGGGCAACTTGCCCTTGTACAACTTGACAATCTCAATCATCTCCGGTGCAATAATCTGGACATAGTCGCGGACTTCGTCGTAGATACGTGCATCGTTGATGTAGATGTTCTGATAGGTTGGGTTGAAGAGGTCGCGCAGCAGAGCTACGGTCCGGCTTGTCTCCTCATAGCACAGGCAGGGCAACTCTTTGGCTTTCTGGGCGCGTGTGATGGCATCTTCCCATCTCTTGAGTAGCACCATGAGCTCCGCATCGAGCTCGGCCACACGCTTGCCCTCGGCCACCGTGCGAACGATGACTCCGAAGTTCTTGGGCTTGATCTGCTGAATAATCTGCTTGAGGCGTGCCCGCTCAGCGCCCGACTTGATTTTGGAGCTCACGTGCACCTTATCCGTGAAGGGCACGAGGACGAGGAAGCGTCCAGGGAACGAGATTTCACAGGTCAGGCGTGGTCCCTTGGTGGAGATGGGCTCTTTGACAATCTGCACGAGCAGTTCTTGACCCACCTGCAAGGTGTTCTGCACGCTGCCTTCCTTGGGCAGTTCGGGCTGTATCGTTGCCTTTGAGATGGGGAAGAGGTTCTTCTTGTCGCTGCCTACTTGCTTGAGGTACTTGGCAAATGAATGGAATGTAGGGCCTAAGTCCAGATAATGGAGAAAGGCGTCGCGCTCATGGCCTACGTTGACGAAGCACGCGTTCAAGCCCGGCATGAGCTTGTGGACGCGAGCATAATAGATGTCTCCCACGTTGAAGCGTGCCTGCTGCACCTCCTCCTGGTATTCCACGAGGCGCTTGTCCTCGGTGAGGGCAATGGCAATCTTCTTGGGCTGCACATCTACGATAACTTCACAGGTCATGAGATTTACAATTATTCAAATTACGATTTACAAACTGAGGGCTGTTAACCAGCTCTTTCTTAAAAACAAGGAACAAATCGGCCCAGAGCTGGGGGCACGGTTTGTTCCTGTGTTGTGACTCACTAAGTCCGAGTGACGGAGAGCCAAACAGAGCATCTTGTTTATTTGCTCTTATGTCTGTTCTTTCTCAGTCTCTTCTTGCGCTTGTGAGTTGACATCTTGTGTCTTTTTTTCTTTTTTCCGCTTGGCATAGCTGTATGTTTTTAGTTGAATGTTAAACGTAAACGCTGTGCGTTGAACGTTGTGATGTTATGATTAATTTATTGTGAAAGCCTTATTTTACAGCATCGAAGAACACCTTGGCAGGCTTGAATGCTGGAATGTTGTGTTCGGGGATGATCAAGGTCGTGTTCTGAGTGATGTTGCGGGCTGTCTTCTGAGCGCGCTTCTTGAGGATGAAGCTACCAAAACCGCGGAGATAAACGTTCTCCTCGTTGCCCAGAGAGTCCTTGACCTGTTCCATGAATGCTTCAACAACAGTGAGTGTTGTAGTCTTGTCGATGCCAGTCTCTTTCGCTATCTGGCTTACGATTTCTGCTTTAGTCATTTTTTAGATGTTATAAGTTATAGTTTTAATACTTTTGGAGTGCTGAAAACGGGGATTTTTCATTTTCGGCCTGCAAATGTAGGAACTTTCAATGAGTTACGGAAATATTTAGAGACTTTTTTGTCAAAAAAAGATGTTTATGAGGACATTTCGTCTTTTTTATGTCTTTTTTTCATACCTTTGTCCTCATGAATCACCCTTTTACGCAATCCATACTTGATTGGTATTCCTGTTTCGGCCGTACTCTTCCATGGCGTGGGTTGAGTGACCCTTATGCCATTTGGTTGAGTGAGATTATCTTACAGCAGACGCGCATTCAGCAGGGGGAGGCTTATTGGCATCGTTTCATGAAGCAGTTCCCAACAGTGGAGGCGTTGGCAGCAGCGTCGGAGGACGAAGTGCTACGGTTATGGCAAGGATTAGGTTATTACAGTCGTGCTCGCAACCTCCATGCTGCAGCCAAGCAGATTGTCGCAGCCGGCTCTTTTCCCCAGACGCTGGCGGGCATCAAAGCACTCAAAGGGGTAGGGGATTACACAGCGGCAGCCGTCGGTTCCTTTGCTTTCGGACTGGATGTTGCAGCTGTCGATGGTAATGTCTTTCGTGTGCTTGCTCGCTATTTCGGCATTGACACGCCCATTAACACCACAGAGGGTAAACACGCTTTCACAGTTTTAGCAGAGGAACTGTTGCCCCTCGGACAAGCGGCTTCCTTCAACCAGGGTCTGATGGATTTCGGTGCCATTCAGTGCACACCGCAGTCGCCTCGCTGCACCGTTTGTCCGCTGGCTGAGTCGTGCTCGGCATTACGAACCGGTCGCGTAGAACATTTGCCCGTGAAGCTGAAGACCTTGCACATTCAGGAACGGCGGCTCGCATATATATATATAAGGTATAATGGCTATACTCCTTTTCGTCGTCGTACAGCTGGCGATATATGGCAGGGCTTGTGGGAACCTGTGGAATTGGAACGAATGACGGATGAATCCTTGAAAAACAGCCTGTTGAAAGACTCTGTTGTGTTGGCTAAGAATGTCCGCCATGTGCTGACTCATCGTGTGCTCCTGGCAGATTTCTATTTCCTTGAACCTGCAGTGCGTCCTCAGTTGCCCGATGAATTTATCTGGATTCCAGAGTCTTCGTTGGACGATTACGGCAAGCCCCGCCTCGTGGAACGTTTGCTGGAAAGGTTATAATTTTTGAAAAATCCTACGGACACTTGCACGCGGATTCACAAATTCTTCTTACCTTTGCCCCGAAAACAAATTAAAAACAACAATAAAGAATGTATAGAACACATACTTGTGGTGAGCTCCGTCTTGCCAATGTCGGCGAAAGCGTTACGCTCGCCGGTTGGGTTCAGCGTGCCCGTAAAATGGGTGGCATGACCTTTGTAGATGTGCGTGACCGTTATGGCATCACGCAGGTCGTATTTGAGGATGCTGCAGATGCAGCTCTCTGTGATAAGGCCAACAGATTGGGCCGTGAATATGTGATTCAGGTGACCGGTCGCGTCAATGAGCGTTCAAACAAGAACGCGAACCTGCCCACTGGAGATATCGAGATCATTGCCACGGAGTTGCGCGTACTTAACGAGAGTGTCACGCCCCCCTTCACCATTGAAGATCAGAGCGACGGCGGTGACGACCTGCGCATGAAATACCGCTACCTTGACCTGCGCCGTACACCTGTGCGCAAGAACCTGGAACTGCGCCATAAGATGACGATGGAGGTTCGCCGCTATCTGGACAGCCTCGGCTTCCTGGAGATAGAGACGCCCATGCTCATCGGCTCCACGCCTGAAGGAGCACGCGACTTTGTTGTTCCATCGCGAATGAATCCGGGACAGTTCTACGCCCTTCCCCAGAGCCCCCAGACGCTCAAGCAGTTGCTCATGGTGTCGGGTATGGATCGCTACTTCCAGATTGTCAAGTGCTTCCGTGACGAGGACCTGCGTGCTGACCGTCAGCCTGAGTTTACTCAGATAGACTGCGAGATGTCGTTCGTCACCCAGGAGGATATCCTTCAGACGTTCGAGGGTATGGCTAAGCACCTGTTCCGTGAGTTGCGCGGCATCGAGCTCGAAGGAGCCTTCCCCCGCATGACCTGGGCTGACGCGATGAAATACTATGGTAGCGACAAGCCCGATACGCGCTTCGAAATGAAGTTCGTGGAGCTGAAGGACGTGTTTGCCAAGGCTCCCGGTTTCTCGGTCTTCGACGATGCTAAGTACATCGGTGGCATCTGCGCCAAAGGGCAGGCTGTCTATACACGTAAGCAGATAGACCAGCTGACGGATTTCGTGAAGCGTCCGCAGATTGGTGCCAAGGGCCTCGTCTATGCCCGTGTCAACGAGGACGGCAGTGTGAAGAGCAGCGTGGATAAGTTTTACGGCGAGGACGTGCTCAATGCTTTGAAGGCTGCAATGAATGCCGAGGCAGGCGACCTCATTCTCATCCTGAGTGGTGACGATGCCATGAAGACGCGCAAGCAGCTGTGCGAACTGCGTCTGGAGATGGGCGCCCGCATGGGTCTGCGCGACAAGAATAAGTTCTCACTGCTCTGGGTTATTGACTTCCCGATGTTCGAGTGGAGCGAGGAGGAGGGCCGCCTGATGGCCACTCACCACCCCTTCACGCATCCGAAGGATGAGGATATTCCTCTACTGGACACAGATCCCGCAGCCGTGCGTGCCGACGCCTACGACATGGTATGCAACGGCGTAGAAGTGGGCGGCGGCTCAATCCGTATCCACGACCCGGAACTGCAGGACAAGATGTTCCGCATTCTTGGCTTCACGGAAGAGCGTGCACAGGAGCAGTTCGGCTTCCTGATGAACGCCTTCAAGTACGGTGCACCGCCTCATGGAGGCCTGGCCTATGGCCTTGACCGCTGGGTGAGCCTCTTTGCAGGCTTGGACAGCATTCGCGACTGCATCGCCTTCCCGAAGAACAACAGCGGTCGCGACGTGATGCTCGATGCTCCCGCACGTCTGGAACAAAAGCAGTTGGATGAATTGTTCCTTCAGGTCGTTCCTGTTGACAATTGAAATTTTGAAGCGTTGCAAGTGTCCTATGCGAATTAAATCTTTCATTATACATTGTTCATTGTTCATGATGCTCGTGTTTGCGGGCAGTAGTTGCACCGAGTCCTTTTCCGACCGTTGCCGACGCGAGGCAGAGGAGTTCACTGCGCGTCAATGCCCACGCCTGCTGAGTGAGACTATCGTTCTCGACAGTATGGTGTATGTAGATGAACCGCAAGGTTTTATCTATTATCATACCGTGCAGGGTGAGTTGGACAATGATTCTCTGCTGACGCCTGAGCGCTTGGCTGATTTTAGGGAAACCCTCCTCCAGAGCATCCGCAAGGACCTTGGCTTGAAACGTTATAAAGAGCATAATTTCACGTTTACCTATCACTACATCTCTGCTTCCAAGGGAACCACTTTCACTGAGGCTTCTTTTGGACCGGATGAATACTAACTAAAAACAACACGAATATGAAACGATTCATTCTGATAAGCGCATTGGCCGCATGGTTCTGTGCTCCCGCATGGGCAAAGAACGGGATAACCACGGTGTCCCAAGTCTCGCAGGCTGTCACGCTGGACACCGATGTGGATTATCATATTACCGGTTCGGAGCCCTTTACCTCTACGGGTTCCATCAATATCGTCAATACCGATCACGCGGTTGTGATCATGGATGCGCTGCGACCGACGCTGGCCAAAGCCTACCTCAGTTTCATCAAGATTAATGGTGCAGAAGCAAAAGACGGCACCAATTGTCAGCTACGCTTATACAACCGCGGTGCTATTCTATTGCCTTATGGTGGTTCCACCTTCCGCCCGCTGACGGTGTTTGATGGGAAAGATTTCACAGGAAATAGCTATAATCAGCTCACCGAGGGGCACAATGGAAGTGGATTCATGAAAGACCTTCCAACTGCTTGGAACAATAAGATACGCAGCTTCAAGCTCAAGCGCGGCTACATGGTTACTTTTGCTTTGGGGAATACGGGTCAGGGCTACAGCCGTTGCTTCATTGCTGCTGATGAGGATCTGCAGGTGACGTTGCCCAACCTCATGGATCGTCGCATCACCTCGTATCGCCTCTTCAAGTGGTACGATGCCGGTAAGGCTCAGATAGCAGACTGCACAGATATGAATATCATCCGTGCTGTCAAAGGAACCAGTGTTTATGCATGGGCCATTGGTGGTGACACCTCAACACTTCCCGATGCTGAGTTCCTCATCTCGCGCTATAAGAATGAGAATGGATGGCCATCGCCCTCTAATGTCGGTTCAGCTCCTGAAGGTTCTCCCCACCTTAAGAATGACAATGAGCCATTGAACCCAGCTGATGAATGTTATTATTCGTCCTATGATGCGGCGTTGCATGGCACCATCGACAGTTGGGGGGAATATATGCGCACAGGCAGACGTATGTTGACACCCTCCTCATGGGATGGAGTTAACGGTGAAGCGCTTCTTCATGCTCTTTTGGACACTTGCGATGCCCGTGGCTGGCGTTGCGATGTCATCGATATGCATTGCTATTGGACAGAGGGCAGTTTTGATAATCTTGCCGCATGGGTCAACCGTCACCACCGTCCGATCTGGATAACAGAATGGGTGTGGGGGGCATCATGGAACCATAACGGCGCTTTTTCCGGTGGCGTTTCACAGGCTACGAACCGTGACGCCGTAAAGCGTATCTGCGATAAGCTTAATAACTGGAAATACATCGAGCGCTATTATTATTGGAACCATGAGCAGTGGCAGTCGAAGATATATGACGGCGGTCTCACGACCACAGGTGAGTACTATGCTTCCATGGAAACACCTATGGCTTACAATGGCAGCGTGAACTACATTCCCACAGCTCCTCGAACCTATCGTCCCCATAAGTTTAGTCTGAATTTCATGCCCTCTACAATGAAAGTGAGAGTTGCATGGACTTTGCGCAACGGAGAATTGGCTGATAGCGTGGAAATCCTGCGGGCTGACGGAGTTGGTCGTAACAATAAATTCGTTAAGATTCAAGGCTATAGTGCATCAGATGTGGCAAACAGGACATCTATGACCTATAACGATCAGTTGGAATCCAATGGTACTTATCGATACAAAATCAGGGAAATCGACGCTGCTGGTAGGACTTTGGAAACTGACGAGGAGATTCTTATCATCGGTGGCACAGAGAAAGGACTTCCTGATTTCCAGTATGGCACTATCACTCTCACACCGGGTGAGCAGGTGAACTTGTTCTTTGCCGATGCCTTCGATGTGGAGCCCGTTTTGCTTCCTGGCAGTATCACCTATAAGAATACTGGCACTGGATCCTCAGTTAAGGGTATGGTGAGCACCTTCGTGAAGTCTGGTAAGATTGGAACCGAGTACAAGTATGCAGTATATCAAGAAAAGCTTTGGGACAACGTAACGGCGACGGCTCAGGAGACTGTCAACT
>Ga0247609_10004058_pt1 | contig 14654 bp, 15 predicted proteins | sample 172DNAGHGlowgp2_FD_193487 | JGI IMG/M metagenome (GOLD analysis project Ga0247609, IMG submission 193487) | Sheep rumen microbial communities from Palmerston North, Manawatu-Wanganui, New Zealand - 1728 DNA GHGlow gp2 | ecosystem: Host-associated > Mammals > Digestive system > Stomach > Rumen ...
GGGTGTTGTATTAATTCATATGATTAGAAATGAATTACTAAATGATAATCCAAATTATCAAAAAGTTGCTATTCTTTTAGCTAATATTTATAGAATCTTCAGGAATAACGACTTACTAGTATCAAGGATGGATTACATATCTCTTCTATATCAAGTTTACGAACACTACCTTGCTAGTGTCCAAGCAAAAACTGGTGAAATGATAGATGCCCAACAATTATTAGATAATTCTAGACAAATGGGTACATACATCCCTGAAGGTTTACATCAAATACCGAATGAATTACAAACAGAAATTATCAATTTAAATAGAATAGATACAGATCTTGAAAGACATAATCCATATGGCTTAAATAGAATTAGAAATACACTTTAAAAACAGGATACAACATCCTGTTTTTTAATTATATATTCGTTTTAATCTCTTCTCTTGAGTTTCTTCTATTTCATGTAATCTAGTTAAAATTAAATCTGGACAATCTGTAATATAAATAATATCTTTATAATACTTTCCTACTTTAGCTAATAATTCATTTAGTACTTCTGTATCATTAATCGTCCAAATAGCAACTCTTTTACCTTCACTAATTATTTTATCTATCGTATCATAATCAACTAAACTATAAGGTAAACCAATTTGTTCAAATTCATTCATATATTTAAAGTTCATCGAATTACTAATTAACGCTAAACAAGGAAAAGATGTACGATCTTGTATATATCTAATTCCATTAATATTAGAACTTTGCATAATAATATTACTTGTATCTAGACCATCTAATTCCGACAACAATTCATTCGTAAATTCTTCTATATTGCCATTAAATTTTAAATCTAATAAAACTTTCTTATTATTACAACATTCTAGCCCTTCTTTTAAACCAGTTAAATGAAATATATTATTATGTAAATCTAGTTTTCTTTTAAACAATAAATAGTTTTCTTCGCTATAAAAAGGCATTCTAGAAAGCAAAAACGTATTATATCTAAAATCCATATTCATTAATTCATCATACGTTAAAGAAGATATATAACATGTATAATAGTCTACATCTAAAATCTTATTACCATGTGATAAAACAAGTTTACCATCTTTTGTCATTCTTACATCTACTTCAATAAAATCAATATATTCCTTTTCTGCAGCTAGTGAAATAGCTTGTCTAGTATTTTCTACTTCCAATGAAGAAAAACCACGATGCGCGGTAATCAAAAAATCATCACTTTCATAATTGCTAGTAAACGTTTCAATTCTTTTATTTAACTTTGCTGCGCTATTTCTAAACAATTGCCATTTTATTCCTGAGGAAAGAAGAATAATAGTTGTAGCATATATAATAACTTTTTTTGTTTTCATAACCACCACAACCCTTCATTTAATTTTTTATTATAACATAAAAAGCAAGATTATAATCTTGCTTTAACTTATATTAATACATTACATATATACTGAACAATAAACAAAACAGAGAAAATATATACTATTGGTGATACTTCTTTTCCCTTACCTGTTACTAAACCAGTAATAACATAAGCTATAAATCCAAATTGAATACCAGTACTAATTGAATATCCTAAAGGAATCATAATTATTACAAAAAAAGCTGGTATACTTATAGCTAAATCCTTAAAATTAATATTTGTAACATTCTCTAACATAGAAGCTCCAACCATTACAAGTATTGGTGCTACAGCAGCCATTGGTACACATTTAATAAATGGTGCCAATAATAATGATAACAGCAAACACATAGCCGTAAATACAGAAGTTAAACCAGTTCTACCACCAGCTTCTATTCCACTACTACTTTCAACATATGTTGTAACATTACTTGTTCCTAATAGTGAAGCAAAAAAAGATCCTAAACAATCTGCAAATATTGCCTTTTCTAATTTTATTGGTAAATTTCCTTTCTTATCAATTTTAAATATTCCTGCCTTTTTACCAGTTCCTATAAAGACACCTATCGTGTCAAACAAATCTGATATGCAAAGAGTAAAAATAGTCATTAAAACAACTAGTATAGAAGTTTTAGCATTAATTAAACCTACTAAATCTAACTTTAAAAATGTATTACTAATATTTGGAAAAATAGTATAATTTGAAAAATCAGGTGTCCCCGTAACTCTCATTGGAATACCAATTATAGTTGTTATAAGAATACTTATTAAATAAGAACCTTTAACTTTTTTAACAACTAAAATAATAGTAATAATAAGTCCAATTACTGCAAGTATAATACTATTAGTCGAAAAACTACTTAACTGTGGAACAACATCCTGTGCTATACCATCGATTACTGTACTAGCTCCAAAAGAAATAAGACCAGCATTTACTAATCCAATATAAGCAATAAACAATCCAATTCCGACTGTAATTGCATCTTGTAAAAATTCTGGTATCGCTTTAATAATTTTCTTTCGAACATTAGTTATTGTAATAAGTAAATTTATTAACGAGCAAACAAAAACCATTGCAATCGCTTGTTGCCAGGTATACCCTAAAGTTCCACATATTGTATAGGTAACCAAACTTGCTAAACCAATTCCTGCACACTGTGCATAAGGAACATTAGCAAATAATGCTAAAATTAAAGTTCCTATTATTGAAGCAATAATTGTAGCACCATAAACAGACTGATAATCCATTCCAGTTTGACTCAAAATGGAAGGAATAACAAATATAGCATATGACATTGCCATAAAAGTTGTAATACCAGCTAAAAATTCTTTTGAAATTGTCGTACCATTCTCTTTTAACTTAAAATACTTTTCTAACATAACAATCCCTCAATATTATTCTTTACTATCATAATAATCATATCATAAATTATTAATTTCAAAACTATAGAATACAAGTACTATACATTTATTTTATTATATGCAAAAAAAAGCTTTATAAGCTTTTTTATTTGCTATCTTGTAATATTTTTTTAAAAACATTAACAAAATGTTTTATATCATCTTTTTTAGTTAAATGAGAAATACTAATTCTAATCGTATTAGATGCTAATTCTTCACTACCAGTTATAGCAAAGACTGATTTAGAAGGTGCAGTTCCCAAAGCACATGCCGTTGTAGTTGATAAATATATTTCATTTTCTTCTAATTTCTTTAATACATTTTTTGTATCTTTACCAACTAAACTTATATTTAATGTATTAGGTATAGAAGTTTCCGGACTATTTATATGAATACAATTAATATTCTTAAATTCATCTCTTAACATTTTATTTAATTCTTTAATATAATTGCTTCTTTCTTTTAATTTACCTGTTGCTATCTCAAAAGCTTTACCCAAAGCTATTACATTAGCAGTCACAGGAGTTCCACTTCTATATATTGTTGTTGATTTACCACCATGAATAATTGGTGCTAATTTATAATTATTAATATTTAATAAAACACCAAAACCATTTAAGCCAAAGAATTTATGAGGTGCAAATGTTAAAAAGTCAACACCAGAATAATCAACGTCTACCTTACCAATTGCTTGTGTAGCATCTGTATGAAAAATACAATTTGGATACTTTTTAACTAATTTACTAATTTCTTTAATTGGTTGAATAGTTCCAAGTTCAGAGTCAACAGCACATATACTAACTAGTATTGTTTTTTCATTTAATTCTTCCTCTAAAACTTTTAAATCCACTACTCCATCTTTAGTTAAAGGTATAACACTTACATCATAACCATGACTAGCTAAATAATTACATGGTGCTACAATACTAGAATGCTCTACAGCAGAAATAATAATTTTCTTACCCATACTTCTTCTCATTTCTGCAATACCTTTTAAAACCAAATTATTAGATTCAGAAGATCCACTTGTATAAATAACCCCATCTTTTTTCATTTTAAAATAATTAGCTATTAAATCAGATGTTTTATCTATTTCTTCCTTAGCTAATTTTCCTAATGGATGACTACTATTAGGATTAGCAATATACTTTCTAGTTGCTTTAACAAAGACATCTAATACTTCTTCATCAACAGGTGTATTAGCAGCATAATCTAAATAAATCATTTTTATTCCTCCTTAAAAATTTAACATCAACCAATTAGGTTTTAGTAATAATAATAAACCGATTATAATCATAATAATAGCACTTATAAGAGTACATAACTTATTATACTTATTTGTAATACCAGTAGCTTCTACAGTAATCATTGATATTGCAAATACTACCATGTCATCAATCATATAAAAGAATATATATATTAACAAATAAATAATTTTTGCCAATCCTTTAATGTTATTAATAGCTAATATCTCTGTAAATATTAATGGAAAACCTAATGAACAAGCAAGTTCAATTAAATTAACAGATACCGCCAAAGCTATAATACCAATTAATGATAAAAAGAATGTCTTACTATTCATTATTTTTTTCATTTTAGTAACTAATTTTTTTCTTTTTTTACTATCAACAACAGTACACCCAGCTTCTTCTTTTCTTATCTTAAGATATTTTTTCATATTTAAAATACCAGCAATCAAAATAAACAATGCAATAGCTATTTTCATCCATTTTATAGTTGCGATACCCAAAACAAAATTAATTCCTAACATTGATAAAAAATAAACTATTCCTGATACTAGTAAAAAAGTCATACCTAATATCCAAGCTTTCTTACGATCCTTCATTCCAAAAAACATATTAATTAAAAATAACAATATCCACATTGCACAAGGATTAAATCCATCGATGAATCCCAGCACAACCGCAACTAAAGGAATCGATACTTTTTTCATATCAACATTGCCTAAAATAGGTATTTTTACTTCATTAGCACTTCCTTTTATTTCTGCGTATTCTTTAATTTGGCCTTCAATCAATGTTGCTGTAGAATCCGAATACCCCGTATAATGCTTATTTCCAATAATCGTTAATGGTACAGAATGACTATAAATATTTAATCGTTCTATTACACTTTCCATTAACTTCATATTATCTTCATTGTAAGTAACTTCATAAGTATAAACATTCAAATAATCTTTATAATTTTCTTTTATTCCTTCAAGCCATTTTATTTCTGCTGCACAATGTGAGCAATCTGCACTATGAAAAAGATAAAGGTTAATTTTGTTTTCACTTTGTTCTACTTCAACAATATCATAAACATTATCAACATAATCCTTAGATATTGCTAAAACAGATATTGGTAATACTAAAAGCAAAAAAAACAATAATACTTTTTTCATATCCTACCACTATCCTTTAAAAAAGCTACTATTTCTTCATAAGTCTTTTCACCTATTAAACGATTATCTCCACAGATCATTACAGGTAATTTTTCGCCAACATTTAATTCTTGTACTTCTTCCTCATCAAAATCATAATCAAGCGTTTTGATTTCAACATTCTCGTATTCCTCTTGTAATTTTTTTAAATTCTTTTTTAAAATCAAACAAGAAGGGCACCATACAGCACTAACTACAACAATTTCTTTCATAATGCACCTCACATAAATCAATTATATCTTTATTATATTTATATAAAAATAACTTATTAGTTGAATACTCTCAACCTTCGGTTGAATTTCATAGTATTTCTATATCTTCCCTACAATTATATCATAAAAAAAACTAATTATTATTGAATAATCCCCTACTATTTCTAATAATCAAATTTACTTTTGCTAAAACAATTTATTATTTTATAAAATAATAGTATAATTTTTATAGGTGATAACTATGTTTAAAAACTTATTAGAAAAAGCCTTTGATTTAGGCATTCAAGTAATAATAGCTCTGATAATTCTATTAATTGGTTTTAAAATTATAAAAATAATAGAAAAAAATCTAAAGAAAGAAAATAAACTATCCAAAATAGATAAATCAGTCAAAACATTCTTAATTAGTATTTTATCTATTTCTTTAAAAATAATTTTATTACTTATTGCAGCTTCTATAGTAGGTATTCCAACTACATCCTTCATTACCCTTTTAGGTACCGCTGGTGTAGCTATAGGTCTTGCCCTTCAAGGAGGATTATCTAACCTTGCTGGTGGTGTAATGATTTTAATGTTTAAACCTTTTAAAGTTGGTGATTTCATAGAAACTAATGGTTCTATAGGTACAGTTAAATCAATTACAATGTTCTACACAAATTTAACTACTCTAGATAATAAAGAAATACATCTACCAAATGGCGCTCTAACAAATAATACAATTATTAATTACAGTGCCAATCCAGAAAGAAGATTAGATCTAGAATTTAATGTATCATACGACTCTGAAATTGATAAAGTAAAAAAAGTTATTAATGATGTAATAAAAGAATCAAAATATGCTCTTAAAGATAAAACACATGTTGTTAATTTAAGAAAACACGCTGATAGTTCTTTAACTTTTGATGCTAAAATATGGATTGATGGCAATACATATTGGGATGCTTTATATTATTTTGAAGAAGAAATCAAAAAAGCCTTCGATAAAAACAATATCGAAATACCATATCCTCAATTAGATATTCACCAAAAATAAAACTACACAATTGTGTAGTTTTTTATTACCATTAATATTTCAACACTTTATCATCAACTTGACTTTTTCCAGAACTATTAACCACTACTCCCAAGACCAAAATAATTATGACCGAAACGATTACAATAATCTTACCGCTTCCACTTCTTACTTTTTCTATAAAAGTTCCAACTTTCTCAATATGATGAACATTTCTTCCAACATAATTAGATGCCGTAACATATCCAGGATCTTCAACCTTATTAGCATCTCCCTTAGTAATAACACCATCCTTATTCATTCTAGAAACTCTATGTGTAATCATTGTTCCACTATTATCATAAAAAGCAATTATCATTCCTGTACTAACTTGATTAAAAGTTACTCTTTTATCAACAAAACATAAACTACCTGTCGGTATTTCAGGCTCCATCGAACCAGAAACAACAACATATGGTTGAATACCTATAACTAACATAGCTATGCAACCTATTCCTGTTAATAGAATAACAACAAGTAATAAATTAATTATTAATTTAAATATTTTCATTATTCTCACCATTTTAATCATAACATAAAAAAAGTAGATAATAATCTACTTTTTAATACTTAATAATACTCTTGTCACTAATAATTTTCTTATAATTATCTAATGATACATACCATGCCCTATATTGAGGATCTTTTCGATGATCTGGTAAATTATACTTTTCTTTTAAATAAGCACCTAAATACTTAGATACTTTAACAGCACCATAATAATTAACATGATCGCCACTATCTTTAGTATCAGTAACCCAGTCAATGTCAATTTCCTTAATAATATTAGTATCAACATAATTAATACCTAATTCATTAGCTAAATCTTGTGTAGAATTATGCTTCGAATACCACCAATTCTTAATATTTGGTGCTGTATAAAACATAACTTCTATATTCTTTTCTTTACAAGTCTCATATATTTTCTTTATATAATACAAATCATCTTTTGGAATTTCTTGTCTTTTATCTTGTTTTTTCATATATAAAGGCTTAGATTCCTTATATGATTTAGTATAATTAATATAATAATAACCCTTCAAATCAGTAACTCCAGTATAATTCACTTTTGCATAGAAATCTCTAAAGTGAAGTTTTTTCCATCTATCATGATATTTAATAAACGGAATATATCTTTCCATATAATTAATAATCTTGTAATCTGTTCTCAACTTTCTATAGAATGTATTTGTTTCTAAAACAACTACCTTTGGATGTTGAGTTTCCAAAGCTTCTAACAGATAATTGTATGATTGATATATTTTTTGAGCATTAGAACCCATTACATAAGATGAAAACCCATATTGTTCCCATATTTCCATTGGTGAAAAAGATGTATAAGATTCACTATCACCAATTACTAGTACATCAATACTATTTTCTGGTTCAGCAAGAATTCCGTTAGCTCTAAGCTCTGGCATTCCGGCTTTCCTAGTATTATCTTTTGGAGTAAAGACAATTGATAAAACGCCAATCATTCCCGCTAATATTAGTAAAAAGACTACTGATTTAAAAACATTTTCATATCGTTTCATACTGCACCCCACTAAAATTAGCATAAATTGGATCAATAGGGATATATTGGCCACCATAAGCTCCAAAAATTAATAAATATAGAATCATTGCATAATATACAAGCCATCTAATTACAATACGCTTATTTGCTATTTTTTCTCTAATATTAATATTTAATTCTCTAATAATACCAACTATCAATACAATTATTAAAGTAATTGCAACAATTACATAATCACTTTTATGCATTCCTAATTTGAATAATTTAGTATGCTGAAAACTAAACTCAGTAAATATCTTACGGACCATTGTAAATCCTCCAGCTAATGTCTCAGCTCTAAAGAATAATTCACCAAAGACAACTAATATTGCCGTTTTAACCATTTGGAATACTTGATATGGTTTACATTGACGATTTATATGTAATTTTTCACATAGCTTAATAACATAAGGCTCAATAATATTTTCAATTAAAATAATAACAAAATGATACATTCCAAAGAAAATAAATGTCCAAGCAGCACCATGCCACAAACCATTACAACTCCATACACAGAATAAAGCTACAGCACCAGCAAGCAATGGACCAAAATGATTTCCTAAATGTTTTCTTCCAAAAGTTGTTAATTTTCTCATTGGTTTTGATAAAGAAACTGGATAGAAAATATAATCTTTAAACCATGTACCTAAAGTAATATGCCATCTATGCCAGAATTCATTAATAGTTTTTGAGAAGAATGGTTGTTTAAAGTTTTCTGGCATCTTAACATCAAATATCTCAGCCGAACCAATAACAACATCCATCGTTCCAGAGAATTCCATATATAATTGAATTGTATATAAGATTGCTGCTACCAAAATCGTTCCACCATTATAATTTAGATAATTAGCAAAAACCTCTTTAATAACAACATTTAACCTATCAGCAACAACAATTTTTTTAAGTAATCCCCAGATAATTCTTTGAGCTCCAAAAGTTAAATTATGATAAGTAATTGGTCTACCTTCCCATAGCCTTTCAGCAGTATCACTATATCTAACAATTGGTCCTTCCATTATTTGTGGAAAGAAAGCCATCCATAAAGCTAATCTACCAAAACAAGTATCTGCTTCAATTTTATCATTATAAACATCTGTCATATAAGAAACAGCTTGTAAGGTATAGAATGATATACCTATAGGAATTAAAATTTTAGGTATTTCAAATTGAACAGACCATTTAAATAACTTAAATAAGCTATTAATGTTTTCCAAAAAGAAAGGTGTATATTTTAATACTAACAAACATCCTATATGAATCAATATTGCTAGTTTTAAGACTCTCTTTTCCTTCTTTTTGTAATTCTCCTTAACTTCCTTTTTATTCTCTTTTTCTGTTTCTTTTAATACTTCATCTCGTTCTTTTTTTATATTACTTAACCATAAACCAAAATGGTGAATCGAAAAAGTAGATATAATTAAATATACTAATAATTTATTACTAATCAGCCAAAAAAAAGCATAGCTTAAAAAGATTAACATCTTAGGCTTATGCTTTTTAGGCGTAATCCCATATAATAATATAGCAACTGGTAATAAAAATAAGAAGTATTCAGGATTACAATAAGACATACTATTCTTCCTCCTGAAGCTTTGTAATCAATTCATAAATTTTCTTAGCTGAATTAAAATTACTAGGAATTATTTCAACTGTAGGTATAACTACATCAAACTCATCTTCAATTTCAGCTACTAAAGATAAAATAGTTAATGAATCTAAATAATGATCATCAATTAAAGTTTCACAAGTTTTGTAATCAACTTCTGGTTGAAGCTCTTCCAAAATTTCAATTAATTTTTCCATCTCTTACTCTCCTTTATAATTTGGTGTATTTAATATATGAGTTGGTAAACTATCTCTAACTAACTCATAGTTAATACCTTTTTTCATAATTACTTTAGGCAAATCTCTACTTAAGAACAAAGATATTCCTTCACTCATACAATAAGCTCCAGTATTCTTAAAGATAAATACATCGCCTATACTTAAATCTGGAACATTTAAGTCCTTAACAATTATATCATTAATTGTACATAATGAACCACATAAATTCCATTTTTCTTCTTTTTCCATCTCTCTTTTAGGCAAAAGTTCAAAATGAGGATGTTTCATTGCCATCGTTTGACCATAATATACTAAGTGATTCATTCCCCCATCTAAAATAGCAAAATTACCTACTTTATTAGTTTTTTTATCTACAACTCTCGTTACATATGTTCCACAACTAGAAGCAATACTTCTACCTATTTCTAATGTAACTTTATATTTAGAACTAATAATTCTAATTAATTCATTGAATTCATTAAAGAAACCTCCCTCATCAAATTCATCACTTTGAAAATAATAAACGGGAAATCCTGTTCCAAATTCTATTTCATCTATTGTTATTTTAGCTTTATTTTCTAATACATCAACAAATTCTCTTAGATAATCTACTTCTTTAGTTAATCTCTTAATTGAATGTTTTTGTGTACCAGAAAAATACTCAATACCTTTTAAAGTAATATATTTATAATTATCATGATTCATGAATATTTTTTCTATTTCTGCTTCATTCATTCCAAATTGATTACCACTAGTTAAACGAAGTAAAACATTTATCTTTCTTGTTAATTTAGTTGATAAATCATTTAATAAATTAAATTGTTCTACTGATTCGGCAGTATAAATACCCATATCTTCATGATTAGCCATCATTTCTTCAATAACTTCTGGTGTTTTATAAACTCCTGAAATAACCAACTTAGACATTGGTACACCTAATTTCTTACACACCTCATATTCTCCAGGTGAACAAACTTCAAAACGATCTACATAATCATTAGCTTCACCCATTATGAACGTATTAGCTTTAACAGCATAACATAAATCTAAATCTTTATTTAAACTACTACGTAAATACTTTATTCTATCTTGTAATTCATCTATATTGAATAAATAAAATGGAGTCCCATATTCTTTAACTAATTTAGAATAATCAGTCATTCTTTTTCACCACCATTGCCATTAATTCTTTTCTATCTATTTTACCATTTTTAGTAAGAGGCATTTTTTCTACTTGTTTTAAGATACCAGGAATCATATAAACTGGTAATGCTTCTTTCAATTTAGCATGTAACTCAGCCTTTTCGATTGTTCCAACATAGAAACCATATAACTTTTGTTTTTCTTCTTCAAACAAACAGCAAGCTCTTTCAATACCTTCTACTTTCATCATCGCTTTTTCAATTTCTTCTAATTCTATACGATGACCATTATATTTAATTTGAAAATCTTTTCTTCCTTGAAATACCAATTCTTCTTGTTCATTATACATTCCAAGATCACCAGTTCGATAAATATATTCAATATAATTTTTATTCAAAGGATTTTGCATAAAATGTTTATCAGTTTCTTCTTTATTATTATAATACCCTAAAGCCAAACAAGTTCCACTAACACAAATTTCACCCTTTTCGTTAGGTTTAGTAATTAGCTTATCATTATCATCTAATAAGAATACTCTTTCATTTTCAAAGGCTTTACCAATAGGAATATATTTTTCATATTCTCTATTGCGATCAATAACATGATATGTACAATTACATGTTATTTCTGTTGGCCCATAAACATTAACAAATGTTGCTTTTGGTAAAGCTTCCATCCATTTATTTAAATGCTTAAGTGGCATTACTTCTCCACTAAACAATATTTTATTAACTGTCTTTGGCACACGATAATCTAAACCATGGAAAGTACTGATTAAACATAATGCTGACACCGCCCATACCATTGTTGTTACCTTGTGCTCACAAATAAAATCTAATAATGGTGCTGGTGTTGAAAACAATCTTCTTGGAATAATAACTAAAGTAGCTCCCACACATAAAGATGAATAAATATCTTTTACAGACACATCAAAATCAAATGGTGCTTGATTACCAATTATATCTTTATTTGTAATATTAAAGTTTTTAGTAAATATATCAATAAAATCTATTACAGAACGATGACATACACTAACACCTTTAGGAGTCCCAGTAGATCCAGAAGTGAAATTAGTATATAAAGGATCAATATCAATAAATCCCTCTCTAACCAATCTAATAGCTTCTTCATCAATCTTACTCTTATGAATATCTTCTATTTTGTATATTTTTTTATTCTTAAATAATTCTTTTGCTTGTTCAAAATACTCTTTATCTGTAATAACATATTCCGTACCTAAAGTATTATCTATACTTTCAATTCTTGAACTAGGTAATTCTGGATTAATTAATGTATAAGTAGAATCAGCATATGCAAGACCCAAAAACACCGATAAAGCCTTAATACCTTTATCCATAAAAACAATCACTGGTGTCCTAACTGCCCCTTCTTTAATTAAAAAAGTAGCAACCTTTTTACTTATACTTTCTAATTCTATATAAGAACAACTTCCAAATTCATCAACTACTGCTGTTTTATCCGGATATTTTTTAACAGATCTTTCCAAATATTCTACGATGTTTTTCATAAAAACTCTCCTCTATAATAACTCACACACTATAGCCATTATTATACCATATCCCCTTCTAAATTAACAAACAGCTTAATACAATTTAGATCCTGCTGGAATATCATCAGCTACTATTATTAAATGTAGTTTTTCTTCACCGTTTTCCGTATATACAGCTGACATTAACATTCCACAAGAATCAATTCCCATCATACTACGAGGCGGAAGATTTAAAATAGCAACTACATTTTTACCAATTAAATCTTCTGGTTCATAATATGCATGAATTCCACTTAATATTGTTCTGGCTTCTTCTGTACCATCATCTAAAGTAAATTGTAATAATTTTTTACTTTTAGGTACAGCAACACAATCTTTAACTCTAACTACCCTAAAATCTGATTTACTAAAAGTATCAAAATCTACATACTCCGTAAACAAAGGTTCTATTTCAATCTTTTCTATCATTATTAATCCTCTTTCTTTTAAACATTATACCATAATCATTAATAATACCTATTAATATATTCTAATCCGTCAATTTCCATATATTTATTTGAATTATTTTTTATTTCTTCAATTAACTTATCTCCAACTCTATATGCTAGCGCATAATCTTTCTTACTTATTATCTTCTTATCTAGAGCTTCTTTCAATTCATCTTCATCGACATATCTTACTACATCATTCTTAGGGAAATGAATAATATCTAAATACAAATCAATATAATAAGGCATTTTATTCTCTACACCGTTAAATAAAGTAATATCTATATAATAATCAATAAAATTCTTATCTTTATCATAATAATATCTAATATTATAGTTCTCTTCTAATGGTGTTATTTCCACTACAAAATAACCATCATTAATATAATCAATTTGAATATCATTCTCATCTTTCAAAGAAAAAGTTCCATTCATCTTCTTATACTTCTTAATTGTTATAAAAACATTTCCTTCTTTAATTGTAATGACATCATAATCAACAGCTTCTCTCATATAAGTATTTGAAACAAATTTTTTCTTTTTCAAAATGTTATTCTTTCTCATATCTATCACTTCTTTAAAAACTATTATAACATTTAAATAAAAAAATAGATTAAACTCTTAATCTATTTTTCTTTAGCATCTATTGTTCCTCTAAATACAATATATTTATCATACAAATATTCTAATACAAAATTACAAAGCATATTTATACCTGTTACTAAATATTCATTCCAACCAATTTTAACTAATTTATCACCAATAATTGTTGATACCGGGGTAAAAATAGCATAAAAGATTGCTACTTTAAACATTGCTAATGGTACATTTGCTGTTGATTTAAAAGTAAATTCCCTATTTAAAGTAAAATTCCAAACAACAGAAGCTACTAAAGCTGTTAAGTAACAAAGCCAATAAGGTAACTTAGTAAATTGATTTAAAATTGTAAATAAACCTATTTCAATTAAACCAGCTGAAATCGAAAATAAAGTAAACTTAATCTTTCTTAACAACTCTTTTTTACTTTTCATATAATCACCAAATAAATTATATCATCAAAGTAAATAAAAAGAACTACAAATAGTTCTTTTCTTTTATTATTCTTTTTATAAATTCATTAGTTTGTCGATACCATTTAAATATTTTTTTCTTTCTTTCCGAATATTCTTCTAATTCTTCTTCGGTATAATCAGGATGTTTATTAATATATCGACTTAGACATCTATTATAACAAGTTGTTATATCAGTTCTTAAAATAACAATCTCGCCAATTAATTTATTAATATCATTTATACAATGAAACTGAGCACAATCAATAATAATTGTTTTATTTAAAGCCGAACAATAATCAATAATTTTTTCATATATTAAATCAAAATCTTCACCTAAATTTGGTAACTTAGGAAACTCTTCTCTAAAATAATCACCAAGTTCTTTATTAATTCCTGTTGCTTGTTGATAATGCTTATCACTAAATATTTCATCAGTATCAATAATTAAATAATTATCACTATCATAGTGTTCCCTAACAAAAGTTGTTTTACCAGCACCACTTTGACCTGTAATATTTACAACTCTATCAGGAGTTAGTTTAATTGTTAATGGCTCACGTGAAATTGCTATATT
>Ga0247609_10004060_pt1 | contig 14648 bp, 9 predicted proteins | sample 172DNAGHGlowgp2_FD_193487 | JGI IMG/M metagenome (GOLD analysis project Ga0247609, IMG submission 193487) | Sheep rumen microbial communities from Palmerston North, Manawatu-Wanganui, New Zealand - 1728 DNA GHGlow gp2 | ecosystem: Host-associated > Mammals > Digestive system > Stomach > Rumen ...
AGGGAGATGAACTAGGAAATGTGATCATGGACACGAATGGTCAGCCAGTTATGATTCCAAACCCACAATTGCGCATTCTTGCTTCATCTGCATCGCTCGGTAATACAGAAAGAGGAGCTAACAACGAGAAATCAGAGACCGAGAAGTATCTGGAAGAATTCTTTGGAGTCTATAATAGTGACGGATCAGATGCATTCGAGGTTCAAAAGGGTTCTAACTATTGTCCGAGTGTCAATCAGAAAAGCACGTTTGATTTTTCAATCTTTGCAGAGATCAGACCCGAGTTTATTGAACTCAACGACAACGACCAGCTGGAACAATTAAATGCGTTTGCCACCCAACATAGATCTGAATCCATTAAAGACTTTACGCTTCAGAACCAAGAAATCATCTTTGCCAAGATCTATGATGCCATACCGAAGAATAACGACCTAGGAAGAACACCACGAGCTATTAGCTTAAGCAACCTTGCTAAGGCTAAACAAAGTGAGAATCAGGCTTTATTTGGCAGCAAAGATGCTTTACGAGGTTTCTTGATTTATAGAGCATTTGTTGATAAATTGAACGAAAATGGAACCATTAAGAAACAAGGCGAAAAAGCATTGGCTCATCGTCTGCCAAGAATCAGGTTCCACCAGTTCTTCAAATATATCGAAGGTTTGTGGGGTGAATTGCAACCGACCTTGGATACAAACGGCAATCAAGTTAATGTCTCACCTGTTCAGACATTAATGTATGAAGCCCGCGAAGTTGGCAATTCTGGGAATAAAGTCCTAGAGCTACTTCGATGTGAAAACTGTGGAGAACTGTTTATTGGAGGTAATAGGAAGGCTGATGAGGGAAATGATGAATCAATGAGTTTGAATTACCCCAATCTTGACCAAATGCCCAATTTCAACCCGACACCTATGGTACAGAATAAGTCATATAAAGACTATATGATATTCTGGCCCACCCATGAACAACCAGAAGACGACCTTGACGAACAGGTTGCTTTACTGGGCTCTGGTAGAGCTGGTTTCAATAACACCAATGGACGCGGAAGTTGGAGACATGTATATATACACACAAGAACTGGCATTGTCAAAGGAACAATCAATAATGAGCCAGACAAGGATTTATATATCGAAGGTTGGAAATACGAGATAAAAAGAAATGTTCAAAGAGATCCATTCTTTACTGATAGGATTCAGGCTCTGCCCTGCTGTTGCCCCCACTGTGGTATGGATTATACACGTCGAATTCATGTTAAGTCACCTATTCGTAGTTTCCGCACTGGTATTGATCGAAGCAATCAGTTGCTGAGCAAAGAGCTAATGTATCAGTTATCAGAGAAATCACAGAAACTTATAGGATTTTCTGATAGTCGAGAGGATGCCGCTAAGCAGGCTTATGGTATTGAATTGGAACAATATCGAGATATGGTGCGTATGCTCTTTATTGATTGCGTGAAAGTTTTTAAAGAAAGAGTACAGATAATTGTTGAGCAAATTGAAAAAGACAGGGCAGAAGGAGTGGATGTTGATTCTAGAAGTTACCCAAGGAGTTTTGATAATATGCTTATACCTGATGCTCGTAACATTGCTGAAGATTATTTAGATGGAAATGATCTAACCCAGTACATAAAAGATTACGTAAATTTATCAGATTTCATTAATAACGATCAAGACATAAATGGTCTACTCGTTCGAAAACTTGTTCAACTTGGCATCAACCCTGCAGGTGTTGATTATAAAGATCAATTCACGAACGATGACATGACTATGGACAACCATTGGAATCGTGCATTTAATTGGAAGACATATCAACGCCTGGATAGTGCTAATAGCAATTATCGTGAACGTGTTTTCAATAATCTTACATCAGCTGTATTCGCCAATTCTTTTGGCAAATACATGGGGGTAAGTGTATTGGATTCTGGCATCGGTTATATCTGCTGCAAAAGGACTGATGAAAAGAAGCAGTCTGCTGAATACACTAACTTGCAGAATATTCTTACTCCTCTAGGCCTTACTGTTTATGACTTTGTCGATGCATTTATTCGAATCTTAGGAGATAACTATAGGTATCCCGATATCGAATTTGAAGCCCCCAAAGATATAGTTGAATACACAGGATCAAGGACAAGGAAAGGATTTGGCAAATTGAAGAAGTATATTAGAGCTATTGCTGAACATTTTAATATTAATGAAAATGATTTGGGAACTGCATTATTCAATTATTTTAATAATAAAGAGTGCAATGGTATCACCCTAAAATGGGACAACCTCGGTTTCCGCCTTCTTGACCCAAATGCTGGTTATTATGAATGTCCAATATGTCATAGGATACACCCCAACAAAGGCATGGGGGTATGTACAAGTTGTGCTACTCCGCTACCCGATAACCCCGAACAAGGGAAAATCGTAAGAGATCTTTGGGATCATTTCATATCATTTGACATTCTTGTGGAGAAGAAGAAAGCCAGAAGGCTCCACACCGAAGAACTTACAGGTCAGACGGATGACATTCAAACAAGATTACTTGAGTTTAAGAACCTTATTCTGCTTAATCAAGGAGATGAGCAATACAGAACAGGTGAAGAGAGAACGAAAGAAATCGATATGGTGAATGTCACAACCACCATGGAAGTTGGTGTCGATATCGGTAGTTTGGAAGCGATCTTCCAAGGCAATATGTCTCCCACACGTTATAACTACCAACAACGTGTCGGCCGTGGTGGCCGTCGTGGTCAGGCTTTCTCAACAGCATTCACGTTCTGCCGAGGTCGCAGCCACGATGTTCACTATTACAAGAACGCTACTGACGAAATCGTTGGAGGACTACCTGCTGCTCCCAAATTGTCACTCGCTCCATATTTAAACAACGATGGACAATACAAACTGAAACTCGCTATCATTAAACGTGTTGTTGCAAAAAGCATCCTCAAAGAAGCATTTAGAGATAAAGAAATAGGATATAGCATCCAATTGCATGATACATCTGGAGAATTTGGATTGCCACAAGAGTGGAGTACCTATAAGCCTGAAATTGAAGACTGGATCCAGAACAACCCTCAAAGGATTGATGACATCATAGATCTCTATACTCACCAATTTAATTCAGATGGTTGCATTCAAACAGATATAGATACTATCAAGAATTGGGCAAAAGGTACTGGCTTGATAAATGAAGTGTCTGCCATTGCTGACCGACCGACTTATGCCGAAGGTTTAGCTCAGAGTCTGGCTGAAGGTGGTCTACTACCCATGTATGGCATGCCTTCAGATTTACGAGTATTCTACCATGGATTTAATTATGAACCCAACATCAGGGATTTGAAGGAAATTAGTAGATCTTCTGAAATGGCTATAAGCGAATTTGCCCCAGGCTCTGAGAAGACTAAAGATAAGGGTACATATCGCGTAGAAGGATTAACTACTTCGTTGCGATATGAAAGAGCAATAGGAAATAGACCAGAAAAAATTGTATCAATGAATCCCATGGATTGTGATGCTCTATACAATTGTTATACCATGCAACTAGATCCACAATCCATGCAAGATATATCTACTTGGAGAATTGAAAACATTATGATTAATACTGATGTCGTAACTCCTAAAGAAGAGATTGCAAATAGTTTGCAGGCAAACGAGAGAATGCTAATTATCCCTAAGGCCTATAGATCTTATAAGTTGTTTAGAAACGATGGCAAGAAAACGGAGAGCAATGACAGAGGAAGTCATTTCACCCAGCCAACCATTTTCGCAAAGGACAATCAGAATTCAACCAATCAGAGAAGAGTTGGTAACGTAAAAATTTCTGCCTATGGATTGAATTTGAATGATGAAGCAGAGGTGTGGCATGTGAACACCAATAACAACCAGTTGTTTAAGGGCAGATATGCAAGTCGCAGGATAGACGGAAATATTGATGGTCTGGTATCTTGCCACACCAAACAATGTCCCAATTGTGGTAGTTCTGAAATGGATGAAAACAACAACCAATATACCTGCCGAAATTGTGGTACTGTTTCTGATTCTGATCATGCTGTAAAATTTGTTTCATCAAACAGTTTTATGTTCTATAAACGAAATGAAGTTGCAGGTAATCCACCCAAAGAGTATATCAATTCAATAGCTGATGGAGATTATTTCTCTTTTGATATTGCCATAGGTTCCCGCAAGCCGACAGAGATGGTTAAATTAGAGATCATCGATGGTAATGACTTTGTAGATCTTAATCTTACCACTGGTAATGCCTCGGCTATTCGAGCTGCGTTCTTCTCTGCTGCCTTCCTGATTCAACGCACATTGGCTGATAGGCTGGATGTTTCTCCTGATGAAATAGAAATTTCTGATAAAATAGAAAACAACAGACCCGTAATCTATCTAAGTGATGCTGCGCCTAATGGAGCTGGAATTGTCAGCTATTTGTATCATGAAGGTCATTTTACGGGTATTCTTAAGGATATCACCGAATTCAGAACTCCCTTCATGCAGTCTCTAATCAACGAGAGACATCGTCATAGCTGCAAGACTGCTTGCCAGGAATGCTTGCTAACTTACAGTAACCGAGGTTTCCATCATGTGCTAGACTGGCGTCTTGGCGTCTCAATTCTGCGCTTGATGCTAGATCCCAACTTCGATTGTGGCTTTAATCCTGCAACCAGAGCAAACTACCAAGAGCTGTCTGACTATGACAGACTCGTATCTGAATGTGCCAAGAAGTTAAGACAAGAGTGGACTATAGGTGATTACCATCATGCTGCAAAAAACATTCGCGGTATTGATAATGTGATTATCTACAATCCATTATGGAATAAAATTCGTTTAATAGCGCAAGCTAAGAGCGACCATGTACCAACTGAAAGGCTTGCTATATATAACACGTTCCGTGTACTACGCTCTGATCTTGAAAATGATTTGTTACCAGAAAACATCGATCAGATTCCTGCTAGAGCATTAAATGATCAAGGACAAACCGTAGATCCCAATACTGGTATGGTAATGGGGGTGATCCTATAGTTTTTATCGTAACAATGACTATCACCGTTTGCCTTCCCAGTTGTTTCTATGCCTTCTGGGGAGGCTTATCGGTGACCCGCAAGCAACAGATTCAGAATGCAAAGGTCGAAGCTAGTGTTATAAATCTTCAAACAGAAGCTTAATATGAAAGGATTTGTCTAACTTTGCACCACATCCCTGAAGTCACAGACTTCGGACACACTGGTTGAAACACTACCCCACGACCTCAATTTCAACACATTTCATCATGGAAAAAAACGACAAAACCAACCCTAAAAGGAAAAAATATTGGACAGAATTCTTCAAGAACCTCGATAAGAACGAAAACAATGAAATAATCATCAATTTCGATGATTTCGTTCGTATGCTAGAGGTGAGAAGAAACGGATATGGTTACCATCATCTCACCAATTGGAGAACTCTTTGCAAGATGATGGAACCTGTGAAATCACCAACCGATGGGAAACCGCATCGAATGTTGCATCTCGGCGCTGCTGCCAACATGAATGACGAGGACGACAAGAAATGTGGAAAGAACGTGTTTTTCTCCAGTTTTTCTTTTGGCCCAATGGAAAATGTTTCGATGTGGAACGGCTACGGCATTCCAACCCCCGAGGCGGTTCGCGTTAAGTTCTCCAGTAGGTCCATTAGCGATTGGGAAAGAAAATTCAATGCGGGCAAAATCAATGTATATGGTGTCAACAGCGCAAACCAATTGGAGCCATTAAGTTGCACTGCAAAATTGGAGTTGGTGCAAGTGGCCTATTGGAGCAAGAAAGAAAAAGGTTTTAATTATGCAGACTCAAACGAAGGACTGCTATTCTACGACAGTGACAAGTTTCGTATTCCCCGAAAAGAGAAGGTAGTCGAACGCATGAGAGAAAAGCCATACATGTTCAAGGAGGCTGGCTGGAGTTATGAGAATGAAACTCGGCTGGTACTCGTTTTTGACGAAGACCTTGCTGATACCTACCGACGCGTAGCCGTGGATTTCGACGGGCCGTTGGATTGGCTGAGCAAAAACTTTGCGAAGGATGTCACCCAAGGACCTTGGTATGATGAGAATTCTCCGTTGGTAAAGGACAAAGCTGGAGAACACTCATTAGGCGAAGCCAAACCAAGCCGCTACCTTGGAAAAATCAACATGCGTTCGATGTGTGATTTTTGCGGTCAAGCCAAAGCCAATTGCCAATGCCCGTTCAAACCTAAGAATCAGCTTTATTGAACGGCTGCTTAACGCCTTGATTCTGTATATCTTACAAACCATCTCGTGTTTTCTTCCTAAAAAAACGGCTTAAGAATAAGACCTTTTATAATAAAACACGACACCGACCCTAATACTCCGTGAAACCCATATCTAAACTTTTTTAGAGGTGGGGTGGCTATGATTTTTTTCCGCCTTCAAGTTGAAAACTCCAAGAGTTAGAGCTATTAATCATTGAAAACACCAAACAAAAAAACAAATGACTATGAACACAGACTATCCCAAGAAAGTAAACTACCAAGACTACGAACACGCTTTCAACAGCGATTTGCTGAAAAAATTCGTGGAAGGACAGCTGCGTGATTTCGACACGGAAACCATGCGCGGCTTGGTGTATGGCTACACCTTTACGGAGGATTATGCAAAGGGCATTATCCCCGACGAACTCAGTGCGGAGTATTGGCGCCAAGAAGAAAGCAAAAAACAAAAAACGCATAACCCCAATATTATTGAAAAGTATACTGGCCTTTCCCTTGCCGAATACCTTGGTCGGGGACCACTGATTTGCGAGGCAATAGAAAGTACGGGGAAGGGCACGCTTGACGATCCGTATTGCGTCATCTGCGTGGGGCATGAATACGAGTTCCTGAGAACCTACCGCCCGGCCATGAGGGTGGTGAGCCAGCGCCTGCTTCCAGGACATATTGATTGCCTTGAGCTTGAAGGGTTAGGCGGCTATACTGAGACCATCTATTTTGATATCAGCCGTTGGTTTGAGAGAGGCAAGATAAATGACAAAGAGGCAAAGCACTAACTATATGGCCGTCAGCTTTCAGCTATCAGCCGTCAGCCAGGGTGCTACCGAGCTGATAGCTGACGGCTGATTGCTTACAGCCAATGAAGAAATAGGATTGTTTTTACAGACACAAAAAAAATATTTGTTATTCCGGTTGAATAATCCAATCAGCAATGCTATAACACTATAGACAAGAACAAATTTCCATCAATAAAATCAATCATCATGGGCATCATCAAAACACACGACGACTTCAAACATCCTGAAGGGAAAATCCAACTGTTGAACGGCAAGGTACTCGACTGCTATCCCTTGGAACAAGCTGGTGAGCAGGTAGACAACGAAGTGAAACTGGACACCACCGGCACTTATTTTGCCATTGGCGGCAAAAAGCAAGCCCCAACGCCTAAAACTGACGAAGAAAATGCAGGAGGCTGGTCGCTCTTCTGCGACAATGCTTTCAGGTTTCTTCAGTACAGAAACAGAATCATGTCGGACAGCCGTATGTTCCTCTGCCCTATTCATATCCAAAATGGGTTGGCTTACACGGGGACGAGCGGATTTCACAACCCTACCTTGGGCGTTTACCTTGAATGGTGGCTGAACTGCGAAACCGCCATGATTTGCGATGGAAACGGAATGAAAAAACTGGTTTACCAAATTGCTGGCAGCCCCTTGTCGGGCAGAAATAGCTGTGGCGTTGTCGACGAAAACGGCAAAACCGAAACGGAATCCATCTATCCGTTCTCGTCGCTGTGGCCCAACTTCATGAGGATTAACAGCCGCTATGACGAAGCAAAGAGTCAGTATCAGGCTTACACATTGAAACAGGTTGTCGATATTTTGGAAAAAGAAAGCCTTTCCTTGATTGACGACATGGAGTTGGAGAATATATATCTGAGGAGTGAACTTAACTGGAAAACAAAGGATATGCCGATTAAGATACAAAATCTGGAAGACACGATTGAACGTCTCAAATTCAGGTTGTTTTATGCGTATCGCGACGATCTGAAGGCCATCATGGCCATCTATGAAGAGAAGAAGGGGAAAAAGGAAAAGAGAGAGAAGGAAATCGACGAAGAGTGCAAGGAACTGTATGGGCAACTGAAATCGGGCGAGATTGACAACAAGCAATACCAGAAGCGACTCACTCCGCTGAAAAAGGAAAAGGAAAACAACATCTTTTTGCTGCGAGAATACCGCCGATCCGCGCTTGAACCGTTGTTTCCCGACTTGGGTTACACCGTATGTGACGTGGAAGCGTTTTTCAAGGATCCTCGCTCAGCAGGTCCTTTGAAATCCACCAGTGGACGGTTTTACTGAAAAACGGCGAATAAAAAGCGTTTTGGTTGAATAATCCAGAAACTGTGACTATTTATCATTGTACGGCAGGGTGCCAGTATGCGGGGCTAATTTCCAGGGAAAAACAATATAAACAAATCGACTATGGAGATAAAAGAATTGAACAAAACCGACTTCAAGGCTATCGTCAAGCAAAACAGTAAAACGGCACGCCAATTCGTCATTGAAAACGGCGTATTGTATGAGCAAGTGACTGTCGATAACATCCAGTATCGTCACAAGTTGCTTTCTGTACATCCCCTGAGCAAAGAGGCGCTTGACAGGAAAGTGCAAGCCATTCAGCCGGGTACCCTGCCCATTCGCCTCAAAGAGAGTGCCCAGGGCGAAGTTTTGGCACTCGTATGTGGTGGCAAGACGGTGCTTTATTACCATCTGCCTATCAGCTCGAAGGAGCAAAAAGCCCGCGCCCGACAAGTTGTCTTCAACTATGCCAAAAGCTTGATTGCTAAGGTGGCATAATCATCAACATTATCATCGTATTTTCTAACTTTGCAGATTGAATCCAATTATAACAATAAAAACTAAACGACTATGAAACCCGACATCAATACTACATCATTCGAAGATCAAACCCCTAAGGAGTTGGTAAACGGTAGTTTTTATTCCATGGCGAGAGAATCGCTTCCCATTCAGTGTTGGAACAAAGAAGGCAACCCCATGGTAATGTATATCGCTCTTGCAAAAGAAAGTCCCAACATCCACATTCCCCAATTGGAGCACAAGGAAAAAGGAGGCCGGGTGTTGATGTTCTATGCCCATCCCGATTTGCTCCCGACCAGCGAAAACGGCTACACAGACAGGCTGTTGCCCCTGCTTAACGATGTCATGTCACGCATCACTAATGGGTGTGACGAAAAGGGAGACCACCTCTTCGATTATTTTTGGTTTGACGTGAATGACTTCAGTTCCGTTGAAATCATCCGAAGAGTAGGATTCACGAAGGCTTGTGACAAGATTGTTTACAAAACGCTTAGATAGTCTTTCTTTTGAGTCAGTATTACTTTTTCTAGCACTTGTTCATCATCTCAAAAAGGCAAAAAGCCTACAAGCCGCAAGCAATGATGTCACGCATGCGCTTGTCTATTGCCTTATGAATGAAAACAATGAACTATCAAGTATAGATTTCTCAAAAAACTGCGTATATTTGCAAAAAAAAATCCAATGTTTGAAGGTGCCCTATTCGACGAGTATAAGAACTTCGCTTACAAGTTTCCCGAGCCTCAGTATCTTGGGGCTAAAGCGAATCTTTTACCATGGATTGCACGGTTTCTACCTGACAACGTCGAAACGGCTTTGGATGCTTTTGCGGGTTCACAATCTGTTGGCTATTATTTCAAGCAACTGGGATACAGGACTATAACCAACGACTTTTTGAGTTTCAACAACCAGATTGGCAAGGCGCTCATAGAGAACAAAGGAGAAAAGCTGGATGAAAACGATCTTGAAACCTTGTTCGCTGACGCATCCAATAAGGCGGACTTTACACTAATGGACGACATTTTCACTGGAATCTTTTTCCAAAAAGAGGATGCCGTATTTATTGATAATTTTAGGGCCAATATTCCACGACTGGGCAATCACTATAAGCAAGCTTTGGCCTTTGCCGTGATGAACCGGAGCCTGACCCGCAAAATCACTATGGGGCATTTCGGACATACACAAGCCTTGGTTTACGCCAACGACCCCGAGAGGGTGAAACGGAACAGAAGTTTGATACGTCCTGTTAAAGAGTTGTTTTTGGAACTGCTGCCAAAGTACAATGCGGCGGTCTTCGACAATGGAAAGGAGAACATCAGCTTTCGTAATGACATCCTTGACTTGCTACCTACGTTGAGTGGAATCGACTTGGTATATTTCGATCCTCCTTATTGCGATAGCCACGCCGACTATCAAGGATTCTATCACCTATTGGAGACCTATACAGAGTACTGGAAGGACAAGCAGTTTGTGAACGGAATCAAACGATATGAGCCACAACGCCATAGCGGGTTCGACAAGAAGACCGAGATTATTCTCTCGTTCCGTAGCTTGTTCGAACTGTCAGACTCTATCCCCAATTGGATTATCAGCTACAACAACCGCAGCTATCCGACTATCGACACTATGGTGGAGCTTATCAAACCCTTCAGAGATGTCAGGGTTGAGTACAAAACCTATCAGCAATCAAGAGGGGGAAAAGGCAGTGTGGCCGGCAGCAGTGAGATTCTGTTGATTTGTACCAAACAAAAAACAAATACAAGATGAACAACGCTCGTTACGACAAATGGAAAAAGCTGTACCAAAACCAGAAGTTTCTTGATTTCAACACCGATGAAGCATTGTTATGGCTGAAAGTCAAAGCTATCTCAAAAAAGACACCCATGACAAAGTTTCTGGAGAATAACGACATCAAGCTTGAATCGACCAGCATCAAAGACCAGAACATAGAGTTGTTTACTATATTGGAAGGGAACCCAAAACGCTCTTTGGAATTGTTGGATGCTTATTTGTCCGACGTCAACAACGAATGGTATCGCCAAATGGGAGTGAACGAGGAGCAACTGAAAGAAGACCTATATAAAAATAATACCTACGAATGGGGTGGTGATCAGAACAATTCTCTTGACAAACACTTGATAAGCAGATTTGTAAAAGTCATCAGCAAATACTATGAACTGCAAGGCAAGCAAATGGAGATACAGGCAAATGCTTGGAATTATGTTCGTACCAGCTGGTACAACAATTGGACTTCGTTCTTAATTGAATCCATTTTCAAGCACCATCCAAAAGTCATTTCAGCAGTTGGCGAGATTAAAAGTGTGGATTTCTTTCTTGATGACACTCCTATCGATCTGAAAGTGACCTACTTCCCCAACCAATTCATGAGCGAAAAGTTGAAAGCCAAGCTTGGCGGCAAAAGCGAGCTGGCATGGTTGAAACTGAAGGCAAAAGAACGAGGGATGAATATGAACGGTGTGGATTCGGTTGCTGTTGCCATGGAGAAACTCGGTGCAGCGGGCCATGATGACATTTTATCGGAACTGAGAAGCAAACGCAAAGCGGTCATTGACTATGCCGAAAGAAACAAGGAAGATCTTATGAAGTGGCTATATGAAAACCAAGGCGAAATGCGTTTTGGAGCGGAGAATCGGCTGTTTCTGATTTTGGTGGATTCATCTGACATGACGCAATCTTGGAAGATGAAACGCGCCTTCGAGCAGATTGAGCCAGCCGTCAAAAACTATCTTGATGGCTTCACAAAAGCATCCTTGAGCAAAATTGACTTCACTTTTAAGGATAAAGATTACAGCAGCTTGGCTGATGTGATATTTGTGGTGAAATGAGCCTCTTCGATTATTTTTGGTTTGATGTGAATGACTTCAGTTCCGTTGAAATCATCCGAAGAGTGGGATTCACGAAGGCTTGTGACAAGATTGTTTACAAAACAATTAGATGAACTTTCGTTTTGTGGAGGCACGACTTGTTGCTTGATTGCATTTGTGACGAATACGAATAGATGCGTAGTAACTTTTTTCGTTGATTCGCATGATCATTAGAGTTTTTATGGCGCTGGAAAATTTTTTTCATCAGCCATGAATTTTTTTTTCTGCATTATATCCATTTGTTTTTCAATTGATTATGCTGTTTTTGCCTCGAAAAATGTTAATAAAAAGCACGTTAACACGATTGAATGATTGATTCTGATTTCATATATTACAAGCATCAAAATTGAAACACATCAATTATTCACTTATAAATCATAGTCTTATGGCAAAAAACATCTTCACCGCTGAAAACCTGAAACTCGTGAGCAAACTTGCAAATGAAAGAGCCGGCTACCGCAAAGACTTGCGTGACGACTTGTTCCAAGAGGGTTGCCTGGCACTGATTAATGCCGTCGAATCCTACAATCCCCAACTGGGTGTGACTTTCTTGGGCTATGCCAAAATCGTCCTTAGTCACGCCATGTCAAAGGCAGCGAGGAATAACAATCAGGTACTTTCTGTCTCGTTAGACGAAGAGTTTGACATCTGTCCCATCATCCCGATTGACGGTGACGACGACTACACGCAAAGGGACATTTGCGATTGCGAACACCCGACGCCCTACGAAAGATATGAGTCGGCGAATACCCGTGCGGCGGTAAGAAAGTTTGTCAAGCAGTTGCCCGACAAGGAGTGTAAAGCCGTGAGTTTACTCTTTGGCTTCGACGGACTCTATGAGCGTTCACTTGAATGTATTGGTGAAGAATTGGATTGCTCTATTGAAGGAGCCAGAAAAGCTTGCAACAGAGGAATGAAAAAAATGCATGCCTGGCTGAGCCGTCCCGAATATAGCCTTAGCGCTTAAAAAATGAAACGCTGGTTGAAAAATCCAATTGAAGATTCTAATAGTAAGTAGTTGCTTACCATGAATTGCGAAATCTTTTGACACGGGACTTCGGGACTCGGGCCCTTCGACCCTTCGAGTGGCCTCAGGGGCCGCAGGCTCAGGGGTTCATCCCGCAGACCCGAAGTCTCTCATCTTATAAAAAACCATTCCGACAACCCTACAATAAACAATATCACTATGGCAAAACCTAACCATCACAGAAACCACAGCATGGACACCCCAATCGAAAACCAGTTCCCAGTCGATATTCACGCCCCGTTGCTGGATCGTGTCGATATGCTCATCGAGGCGGCAAGAGGCAGCAAACTAGACGACAACCTGTTTGCCAAATACCGTGATTTGATTCTTTCCATCGCCGTCAATCTCCAATTGAGTATGGAACAGGCAGTGTTGCTAATGCCATTCATTGCCAATGCCGACGAGACGGTGAAGCACCGCAACCTCAGGTGCTTCTTTGAGTGCTCACCCACAATGATTATGCGTTACAGCGAGGATTTGACTCAACTGGTTCATCGTAGGTATCTTTTCCACAGAAACCAATATGGGACTATCGGTTTGTCTCTTACCAAAATAGCCGGAAATGCCCTGACAGAAGGGCATGGCTTGTGTGAGGTGTCAATGGCAAACCTCAGCCCGAATGATTTCATGAAGGCGGTTAACGAGTTGTATGAAGAGTTTATAGACAAGAGGTACCTTCTTCCCGAAGAGTTCAACCAAGAATTACAGATTCTCATCGACGGCAACCGCAAACTGCCCATCGTGAAAGCCATAGAAACCCTTGAATTGGATTATGAAAGCATCGTTTTCCTGCTTTATTTCTGCAAACGACTTGTTTACGAATCGCAGCCTAATGTATGCCTTGACACTTTGTCTGAATTGGTTGAAGACTTTTCAACGCACGGCTGGGCTTTTGCCAAGGGGAAGCATGTGCTCATCAAGAAAAAGTTGGTTCAACCCAGTGGCGGCGAACAACTCATGCGAGACATGTTCACCTTGACAACCTACGCCAAGAAGAAGCTGCTGAAGGACTATGACATCGTGGAGGAGCAGCAGGAAGAAGTCGATTGTAGCCGATTCAAAGTCGTCAAGGCTAAGGACATCAAGGAAAAGCATCTGTTCTACTCCGAGCAAAACCAGAAGGAATTGGAGGTTATCAGCGAGTTGCTTTCGGAAGCGAAGTGGCATGAGGTGCGCAACAACCTGAAGGAAAACGGCATGAGGCAAGGTTTCAACTGCCTGTTCCATGGTGCTCCCGGTACGGGCAAAACGGAAACTGTGCTTCAGCTTGCCAGGAAGACGGGCAGAGACATCATGCAGGTTGACATTTCCACCGTGCGCGACAAATGGTTTGGCGAGACGGAGAAGATTGTCAAGGACATCTTTGTCCAGTACGGCAAACTGGTGAAGCAAAGCAAGCGCACACCCATCCTGTTGTTCAACGAGGCGGACGCTATCCTTTCGGTGAGGTCCGATCTGAGCAACTCGCACAGCACGGACAAGACTGAGAATGCCATCCAAAACATCCTGCTCCAGGAAATGGAGAACCTCGACGGCATCATGATTGCCACCACCAACCTGGTTGACAACTTCGACAAGGCTTTCGAGCGCAGGTTCATCTACAAAGTCAGATTTGAGCAACCCTCTGTCGAGGCGAAGACATTCATCTGAAAATCGCAGCTCAATGACTTGGAGGAAACCGACGCCGCTTCACTTGCCCAAAACTATGACTTCAGTGGTGGACAGATTGAGAATGTGGCGAGGAAGGTGTTTGTGGAGAAGCTGCTGTTCAGCAAGGAGATTGGCATCACCCGACTTGTTGAGCTTTGCGAAGAAGAAAAACTCGACAAGGAGTGCTCCCGCAGGGCGATAGGATTCAGGGCGTAAAAGATTTTTTTCTCTTTGACGGTTG
>Ga0247609_10004062_pt1 | contig 14647 bp, 22 predicted proteins | sample 172DNAGHGlowgp2_FD_193487 | JGI IMG/M metagenome (GOLD analysis project Ga0247609, IMG submission 193487) | Sheep rumen microbial communities from Palmerston North, Manawatu-Wanganui, New Zealand - 1728 DNA GHGlow gp2 | ecosystem: Host-associated > Mammals > Digestive system > Stomach > Rumen ...
AAGCAACAATTATAGTGGTGATAGTCCGTTTGATGTGGGCTGGATGATTAAGAATGCAGATGTCAACCACGGCAACGCATCCTATATGGTCATTGACAACTTGTTCGTGAGAATGAAAGCGATATTCACGGCATTGGAGATTCGCAAGATTTCTTACGCTGGAGGAAATATAGTTCTTTCTCACGCAGGTAGCACACTTGTCAAGGTTGTTCCGTTGACCACAACAATGCAGCCAACTGTTGTAGATGGCAAACTTACCATTAGCGGTGATTTGGCAAGAGTAGAGAATAATAGGTTAATTCTTGATAGCGGTACGGTTGTCGGCAACAGAATTATATTGGATGGCTCACAGGAAGTGCTATATGCTTACAGATGTTACATTAAAAAGGATGATGGAACAACTGCCACTGAAAACTGGTGGAGAGCGGATGACCAAGCAAGATGCCAAACATTCAACATAGATGAAACAGGCACTTATCACGATGTAAGCAACTCGTTCTATTGGCGAAGAGTGATGAATGTCGGCTCGGAAGTGCCTATTGGGGAAACGACAGATGAGGTAATGGATTATGTTGACTTGTCTGCACTTGACTGTATTACTGGCTCAACCGTTCCACAAGCAGGAGATGTGATAGTACAAATGGGTAACAGAACGGATGTATCACGTCAAGGATTCATCAGTCTTGAAGTATATGGTGATGATGCTCCTGCATTCAAGGTGTACAAGAATGTAAATGGCTACACCTTGAATGGAAAAATGCCAATCATCATTTCTCCTTACAACACATCTATTAAGGCAAGACGTTTGTCAATCGAAACAGACTATGATGTGCAGATTGTACCGATGGAACGTGGTGATTGGAGTCTTATTCCCGAACACAAGTGCTATTACTACGACCAAGTGCAACATAATGGTTCTACATGGCTTTGTATATTCCCAGAAGAAGGAAGTGGTGGTGTGAAGTACACAACCGAAGAACCAAGTTTTGAGGCAAATTGGTGGAAAGTTATCGCACAGGCTGGTAAAGATGGTAGTGATGGTAAGTCGTTCAATATACTCGGCTCTTACGACACAATGGCTGAGCTTATTGAAGCACATCCGACAGGTAGTGTGGGTGATGCTTATATTGTTGCAGAAGATTTGGTTGTATGGGATGATGAAAACCAACAATGGTCAAATAGTGGAAGAATACAAGGCGAAACAGGAAACGGAATAAGAAGTGCTACAATCCACTATGGCACATCGGCATCCAATACTACTATTCCTACCAACTGGACAGCCAATTATGCCGATTTGCCTTATACACAAGGTGAATGGATATGGACAAGAGTTGTTCTTTCTTACACCGATGGAACATCTGCCAATCCGTATTACACGCAAGCACGAATTGGTGTAGATGGCTCATACAAGTCAACAGCATTCACAAGAAGCAACAAGCAATTGTCGGCGACCACACCGACAGGTGGTGATTACAGCAATCCATTGCCAAACCAACAGACAGTACAAGGAGAGGTAATCACTTGGAGTGATGGTATTCCCGCAGGTGAGGCTATTGTGTGGGCTACGTCAAGAGTCTTTACTCCCACTGGTGCAAGTTCTGGCTGGAGTACGCCAAGACAAATGACGGACACATCATCAAATGATGTTGAGTTCTCTGCTAATGCGACAAAGCCAGCCAATCCATCAGACAATGAATCGGAACGTGATGCGCAAGGTTGGCGTGATGCGACAAGAAATCCATCCTTTGACTTCACTACGGCAATATGGAGGGCAGAAAGAACAAAGCAGAATGGTGTATGGAGTGATTGGGTAATCGAAAAGATAAAAGGAGAAAGCATTAACAAGACGGGTGAAGATGTCAAGTATGCTTTAAGTGATAGTGGAACAGTTGCACCACAATCAGGATGGCAGACAACAAAGCCAACATCAACCGACACAATGCGGTGGATATGGACTCGCACCATCATAACATGGTCTGATACTTCCACTACTACATTGTATCAGGCAGAACGTGACCCAAATGACGGAGTTGATGGTATGGAGATTGTTGTTGGAACACAGACAATCAAATATGCCGTTACCGACAATGGTTCAAGTCACCCATCAGAAGATAGTCCACTTTGGCAAGACACTTACACTCCAGTTCAAGGGAAATGGCTGTGGTCAAAGATTACGACACCATACATTTATGATGGTGGTGGTTCGGCTGGCACAACCGTATCTTACAATGTGTCATATATATCCGTTGATGGTCGTGGTATATCAAGTGTCAATGAATACTATCTTGCAGGCAATAGTTCTACAACACCACCTACTGGAACGTGGGTGACTAATCCAAACAATGCAGGTTGGAGTGCAACCAACAAGTATCTGTGGAACTACGAAGATGTTGTTTACACGGATAGTACATCAGCACCTACAACCAAGAGTGTTGTTGCTATTTGGTCGAAAGACGGGAAAGGCATTGACAGTATTGTTAATTACTACAAGGCATCATCAAATCCTAACGAACCAAGACCTGCTGTGGATGGTACGGAAGGCTGGACTACATCTATACAGACCATATCGCCAGATGCGATTTACTTGCACAACTACGAAAAGATAACATATAGTGATGGCTCAACTCCTTATCGCAGTGATTCGCACATAATTGGGCATTGGGGCATGGATGCGCTTGAAGCATCGCAACTAATCCTTTCTCCGTCTTTGATTGCCATTCCAACCGATACGGATGGTGTGGTGCTTGAAGATTTCAGGCAGGAGATTGAGGTTTCAATGAAGACCTATTCCGATGTTCTTGCATTGAAATCTGTTGACTTTACGGCTAACGAAAATGTGGTTGTGGAGGCATCCACATTGATTGCAATGGCTTGGTCGGGTGCAAGTGTTCAGACTGGTCGTCTTGTTAATGTTGAGGGCAGTGTCAATAATGGTCGCTTGACTATTTCTGCTGATGATTATATTATAGTTCCAACAAAGATTATAGTCGAGGCTACAAAGGGAATTACACTAACAGAACGTACCGTTTCCATTACTGCTACAGCATTGGATGAAGATGGCAACGAATATAATGGTTACAACGAATTGACAGTGCAACGTCAATACATCACAAATGATGCTATAAATGTTGCGCTTTCCCCATTTGCTGTTTTGTTCTCACAAGACGTTTCAAGTGACGATGATACAGCAGAACATGCAATAGCACAAATTACACCAGAAACCATTGCATCACAAGTTGTTGTAACAAAGGGAGAAACACCTATCACAACTGGTGTTGTTGTTTCCGTATCAAGTACATCGCATTTTAACACAAGTGGTGTAACCATTGAAGGAACTACGATTACTCTTGACAAGGATGGCATACAAGTTTATGAAACGGATGGCAGATACTATCCATACGACAATGGCTACGTTGATTTGAATGTTGCCTATAATGGGGAGAACTATCCATTACGTTTGCAGTTCTATGTAAACTTGATGGGTAAGTTTAAGACAACTATTGAAGGAGATGTAGAGACAAGTATAGCAAGTAAGAAATACTACGAATACAACCCTGCAACAGGTCAGTATGACAAGGAAACTACAATGGGCGAGTTTGTTCGTTCTTCCTCAAAGAATACGTCTGTACTTACCGAAACGGAAAATGACGCAATTTCGGCAATGTCTGAAGTATTGCAGAAGGTTGACAACATATCGCTTACCGTCTATGAAAACAAGGACGGAATAGACTTGTTTACGCATACCGATGACGTTGTTGTTGGTACTTCGTGGACAACAATACCTACCACAAGCAACACCACCAACTGCAAGACAATGTGTGTTTCTATTCCGATGGAGATAGAGAAGAAATCTGCTGATTCAACCATCAATTTTAGAATTTACACAAAGAATACAAGTGGAGGGGCAACGATTGATACAATTATTCAGAGTTGTACATTCAACAATGGAGTTTTGACATCTACTGGAAACAAAAGCAGGTTTGATGCAATCACTTCATACGTCAGGGACTCGAAGGAGTATGTCAAAGGTGTCTTATACTTTGAAAAGACTCAATCATCTACCTTTAAAATGGTTGATGTCGGAGCAAGAAACACAGGAACAACCGTGTCATGCACTCTCTTTAAGTCTCGAAAGTTCTCTGTTGGTGTATCTTTGAAGGATGGATTGATAGGAACTGGCATTGACATAGCAAACGGCAAAATTACAAACATCGCAGACCAATGGGAGTGCCAGAACAATAGTGGTGTCAAGACGGCTTGGCTTGATGATATGGGCAACTTCACTGTGCGTGGTGTCTATAACAATCTCGTTACGGAAATCAATTCTGCGACAAGTGATAAATATATTGTTTGGGAAGATGAATCAAGTTGGAATATACATGGATGTATTGATGTGTTAAGATGCGGAAATATCATTAGAATAACCAAACTTCCAGTAATGGACGCATGGGATGGTGGAAGTACAAATAAACTTTTAAGACTTCCTTGGTTTTTGTCTTATGATAATTATGACAGGACAATGACCAATAATCCTTATACAGAAAACATAGGAACACACCTTATCAAAGGAGATGAAATGAAACAACTTGTTGGACGAAAAATAGATATTATTTTTGACATTCCTTCAAGTGACAATATCGGGGTGTGTTATCTGGAGGGTGCATTCAATATTAAACCAGCTGCTCTTGATAGTGATATTTCAAGCACAGTTCGTTCTTTAGCAAACGGACAAACAACCGTAAATTATGAAGCAGACATATTAAATAATCGGGCAAGCATTCGAATCGTAAAGAAGATGACGGTTCATTTGGAATGCAAATTGGTGTGGGTTATAAATGGTGCTGGTGTTGATGCTAACAGAAGAAACTACTATGCTTATGTATGGACGGCATACAGTTCTTATGGAGAGTCTGATAGGAGAGAAGATATTGATGAGGAATGGACGTAACAACCACAATTACCCCATACCCACAGACGTAATTACGATATAAGGTAAAACTAAAATACGATACACTATATGGAAGAAAAGAAAGTAAAAATAACAGCATTCTACATTTCCACGTTTGCGACACAGCAGACAAGGGAATGGACGTTTGAAACAATCCTACAAGCAAAAGAGTTTATTGAGGGGAACATGGATGAAATATCCAAGCCACAATATAAACTCGAATCAGTGACAGATGATGTAACCCGTTTCACGGCATTCTCATTCTCACATCTTGACATTATCAACCAATAAAATTATACAACTATGGCAAATATTACTGAACTTCAATTACAAGGAGATTCTACCGTTCACAAGTTGAATGATGCAAGAATCTCAACAACGGCAGTTTCAACTGCAACACACTTTTTGGCAACTGATTCGAGCATTTCTTCTATTGCTCCAATCACCGCCGCAAATTTGGCATCAGTTCTTGGGGCTGATAAACGGTCTGAATTTGTTGACCTTGGACTTCCATCAGGAACTTTATGGGCATCTAAGAATATCGGTGCTAATAACATAACCGATGATGGATTATATTTCTCATGGGGAAATATTGATGGTCATACGGGTTCTGATGGATATGATTTCGGTTTATCAAATGACGGGCCTTATGCTTCAACTGTAGGTGCAGCACTTACTGATGACATCCCAATTTTACAGGATGCTGCTAATTTTTATCTTGGTGGTACGGTAAAAATGCCAACTCTTACGCAATTTCAGGAGTTGGCTAATGGTAATTATACCACTAATGAATTGGTTACTTATAATGGTGTGGCAGGCTGTCGCTTCACATCCCGCATCAACGGCAATTCTATCTTCTTCCCCGCCTCTGGCAACTGCTACGGTAAGGTCTTGTACGGCAGAGGCTTATACGGCTACTACTGGAGCGCGTCGCTCCGCTCGCAGACGAACGGCTACAATCTGTACTTCAGTAGTGGAGGGGTCAATCCAGCCTTCGACAGCGATCGGTTCCATGGGTTCGCTGTTAGGGCAGTCATCTAATACTTTCCAATATGATAACAAAGACGAGAAACATCATAAGTTCAATCCTATGCTTCATCTCCTGCTGTTTGTTTGGTGGTATTGCATTAGCATTCTGGATGGTGCTTGAAGTCAATATAGCCAACAAGAACGACGTGGAAGTAAGCAAAGAAAATATACTACGATACTCCTTTATTGGTGCTGTCGGATATATCATCAATGTTGCATTACTTATGATTGGATGTAATAACTGGTGGTTTGATTGAATAATAAAACTAAAAAGAAAAATGATACAACAGGCATTACATTCATTGACAAGGATTCCCCAAGTCCTATCTACAGGATGGGGATGGGTGACACTCGCCTCAATCTCCGTCCTTGACTACATCGCGGGGCATTCATTCGTGGTGTTCCTCGTTGTCGCAGCAACATTGATTGATGCGGTATGGGGAATAGCGGTAAGTCTAAAAAAAGGCGAGTTCACAAAGTCCGAGCTGGCACGTCTGACGATAGCCAAACTTGCCGTGTACGGATGCGTGATGTTCGTCTTTATCGGACTTGACAAATTCATCAACTCAACCATCACGGCATCCATTATCGGTGCGGCAATCGTGTTAGTGGAGTTTTGGAGTTCGTGTGCATCCATGCTCATCCTCTACCCGAATTTCTTATTCCTTCGACTTCTGAAGAAGGCACTCACTGGCGAGATAGCGAGCAAGTTAGGCATTCCCGAAGAAGAAGTTAAAGAGGTCTTGGAGGGCAAGAAATGACAATGGATGACATCTTGGGCATAGCCATCACACTTGTGTTAGCATCTATTATAGTAGGACAATTAAAAGATAAATGATATGGCAATATTTCTAAAAAAAGGAGACAGGGGTCTTGATGTCAAGACCTTGCAACATTATCTTCACTTGTACGAAGATGGCATCTTTGGTGTGATAACCGAAGAGGCAGTCAAGACCTTTCAGCGCAGAAACGGTTTGAAGGTGGATGGTATTGTCGGCATGGCAACTTGGTCTGCTCTTGTTCCATTCATCATCAAGAAGTCTAAACGTAAGATAACTGAAATCATCGTGCATTGCTCTGCCACACCTGAAGGAAAGCATTACACCGTAGAGGATATAAGAAAATGGCACAAGGCACAGGGTTGGAGCGATGTCGGCTACCACTATCTGGTGTATCTTGACGGTTCAATCCACAATGGAAGAGACGTGGATATAGTTGGTGCCCATTGCACTAACCATAACGCACATTCCATCGGAGTGTGTTATATCGGTGGTGTAGCCAAAGACGGTAAAACACCCAAAGACACAAGAACACAAGAGCAAAAGGACAGCCTGTTGTATCTGTTAAGGGAATTGAAGGTACTCTATCCCGATGCAGAAATACATGGGCATAACGATTTTGCAAACAAGGCTTGTCCGAGTTTCAATGCTCGTGACGAATACAGAAACATTTAGGTTATTTTAGGTTTATGTTAATATTGATGTTAATTGTTAAGGCAGACACTTGTGAAAGCCTCTGCCTACCTTTTAAAACAAAACGATTATGAATAAGTTTTTTGAAAAACATCCAAACCTTGCATCCGCATTAGGTGTTATTATTTTCTTTGCCACCATTGCCTTATTGTCTGTATTGACAGCAGGATGCAGGAGCCAACAGCACATCGTGGAAATAGTAAAGACTGACACTCTCCATGTGTATCATACTGACACAATGAAGGTAGTGCATAATGATACTATCTATTCATTCAAGGTTGAGACCAAGCACGACTCTATCATCATCAAGGAAAAATACTACCTTGACGCTGACGGGAACGTGACATTGACAGAGAAGGAGAAGGAGTTGTATCGGGAGAGTGACACAAATTCCCAACTGATACTGCACACCGTTGACTCTCTCGTTCAGGCGAAGGTAGATTCCATCTATGAATCCAAATACAACGAGAAGCCCGTGGTTGTGGAAGTTGAGAAACCTACAGCTTGGTACACAAAAGTCTGGAATTGGATTGTAGGCAAGTTCGCTTGGATAGGATTGGGTGTTGTTGTGCTTGCTGTTCTTTATTTTGTGTGGAAAAGATTAAAACCTAAAATACCATAAATGAAATTAAAGAATCGGTGGCAAATCAAGCATTTTATCGCCGATTTTAGAATTTCAGAATGAAAAAGGGGAAACAAAAAAAGAATCCCCGACGTACATACAAAATCTCACCTAAGTACATACGAAACCTACACGATGGTTTGTCGAAGATTCTTTATCTCGCTTTCCATCATGTAGGTTTTTTCTATTGTAAAATTGTACAGGTGAGATTTGCGAGTGCAAAGTTATAACATATTTTTAGAATTTGCACAATGAAAGCAGCAAGAATATTGCTTATAGGTTGTGAATTGCTCAAAATGATGTCAATTTGTGACCTTAAAATTGATGATTACAAGTATTTGGAGCTTTACTCAGAATACGTTAAAGCAAGAAACCATAACGTAAAGTATTCCGCTATTATCTGTGAATTAGCGGAGAAATACGGAATTAGCGAAAGTTCCGTGAAGAGAATAATAAGAAGGTTTGAGCAAGAAATATAGGTTTCAAATCGTGAACTCATCCATTTGCCGTTTTAGTTGTTAGTGGGTGTGAATAAGGGTAAATTTGCCTTGTCAATGCGCATGACAAAGTTAACAAGATTATTCACAACACAAACGCTAAAATCTATGGCAGAAATCTATTCTATTCCCGACAACAACGGGAATAACAACGGAATCCCTTTCAGCATCCCTGTAGGCGGTTTCGGTAACGGGTTTGGCTTTAACAATGGTCAGACCAACCTTATGGATTTGCTTGGCTTCGCTATTGTAGCAAGCATCTTCCCTAATATGTTCGGTGGTTATGGTAATGGCTTCGGTGGTAACTGGGGCGGTGGCAATGGTGCAGCAGGTTTCCTGTCTAACCAAATCAACAACGATTCCGGTCGTGAACTTATCATGCAAGCAGTGACCAATCAGGGAGAAGCATCACGCACGGCTATCTCTACTCTGAGCACTATGCTCGGACAGGACTTCAACCTTGTCAATGGTGCTATTCAGAGTGTGCAGAACGCACTCAACACAATCGGTGCAAATCAGGGCATGAACGCTCTTCAAGTGATTAACGCTATCCAGAACGGAAATGCGTCATTGGCAAGCCAGTTTCAGCAGTGCTGCTGCCAAAACCAGTTGGCTATGTGTCAGCAAACCAATACACTCCAGCAGAGCATCAACGGTGTAGGTCAGCAGGTGGCTTCAAAGGCAGCAGCAGACCAACTCGCCATGTGCCAGCAAACATACGCACTCACCGACACGATGAACCGCAACTATCTTGCACTTGACAACAAGATTGATTCTCTTGAATCATCTCGCAAGGATAGAGAAATTACGGCTCTCACAGCGGAGGTTGCTTCATTGAAGTCGCAGAACTTTACTACAGGTGTCGTTCAGCAAGCCGTTGCACCTATCCTCGGTCAGCTCGCTGGAATCCAGAACGAGGTGGACGGCATCAAGAGTAAGCTCCCGAGCACCGTGCCAGTTCAATATCCAAACTTGCAGGTGGTCAATTCCACTCCTTACATGGGTGGTTTCTACGGGAACGGATTTGGTAATGTAGTTTTCTGATATAAGGCATAGGAGGTAAAAGTATGAATTGTAATTGTAATATAACAATAAATGCAGGTGGTCAGCCTTATATCACGAACACACAAGTCACCGTAGGAACGGAGGCAGTCAATATCGCACTCGGTTGGAGACGTATTCAGCCTATCGGTTATTTCACGGTACGCATGGAGAACCCCATTCCATCCGATGCAACGACCACTTTGCCTGTTACGCTTACTTTGAATGGAATCACAAGACCACTGACATTGCCTAACGGCACGGCGGTTACTGTCGCAGATATTCTTAATGTAAGTGTCATGGAGATTCTTAACGACAAGTTCAGCGGCATCTTGGCTTTGATGTCAAGGACTATTGTGTGAAACAAGTTATCAACCAAAAAAGTAAATAACAATGGATTTTATCAGCCTTGGGGTGGGAGCACCCTTCTATATTCTCCACAAGGGAGAGAAGCCGACATTGGAAGTCGGTACAGTCAAAACGAAGTCAGACCCGAAGCCACCGTTTCAGGCGCAGACACCAGGAGTGTTCAACGGTCTAACCCAGATGCAGAATGTGATAGATGTCGTTGTTTCCGTGAATGGAACGGACACGCCATTCTCCAATCTGAAAACCAATGCCGAGACGGAGCAGTACAACAACGGCAAGACTCTTGTCAGTTGCTCACGGGAAGCGATGTTGCAATCGGTGGACTCAATGATTCAGGCATCGAAGAAAGCCTTGGAACAAGTGGACTATCACAAGTCAGTCTTGAAAGAGGGCGAGAAGATGCTGGAGGTTTTGAACCCTACTTATGCCGAGAACAAACGGAATGCAAGAACCATCAAGGACTTGCAGGAGAGAGCAGATGCACAGGACAAGAAACTGGACTCGATACTCTCTATACTCACGGAACTAAATGGTGGTTCTGCCCCAAGGTCAAAATCCTAAAAACAATCAGACGATTATGGGAAGACATTTTATCATTGTTGACGACAAGAAAGACGATGGATACATCCGTGAGGAAATGTATCGCCGCATGGGCGGGTATCGCATGAATGACGGAATCCGTATGGGAGGCTATCGTGATGACGAGAAAGAGTACGATGAAGGCTACCGAAAGGGCTATGAGCATGGTTTCAAAGACCACGAATGGGATGAAAACTATCGCCGTATGCGTGACTCCAGAGGTCGCTATATGTAATTGAGAAGGGATTGGGGAATGCGTTAAGTTTTCCCCGATTCCTTAACTTGTTTATAAGAACGTGTTAAAAAATAAAAGAGAACGTAACATGAAACAGTACATATCGGAAGAAGAGGCAATGTATGAAGACCTCTACCACGGCAATTTCAGCCGAAAACTCGCATTATGGGCGATTGACCGAATGGAGAAAGAAAACCCCACCACAGGCAAATTAGAGCCGATAACAAGGCGTTCATTTGACGATGTGATGGAGATAATGAAGGCAAACAACGTGAACATACCCGATGAGCACGTTTATTCTGCTTATTACTTGTATCACATGACACTTGCAGACTACCAAGAGTCATTGCCAACTGACAAGCATCGTGCAAAGTATGTCGAGGAAACTCTTTGCGACCCAGACGGAGAACCACGCAACGTGCTTGACTGCTTTGTGACGAAAATGTGCAATGCAGGTGTTCCTATTTATTGGGAGAGATTTTTATGATTCAGACGGGTTTTCACATAGGCAATAAAGATTGGTGGATAATGGCGACATTAGACATATCCGACCGAGAGGATTTGCGTGATGTATATGAGTCACTTTTATCCGTAGGTGTACCAGATTTCAAGGCAAGAGAGGTGTGTATGGTTCTCTCACAACCAAACAGGGGATATACGTTGACGGATTACGATGGGAAATACTCTCTCATGTTCATTAGCCGTGCTACAAGTCCTTCGCAGATGTATGATTCTATCGACCACGAAAAGAAACACGTTGTCGAGCATATCAGCACCTATTACGGAGTTGACCCCAAGAGCGAGGAAGCGGCATATCTGTCAGGCGAGTTGGGTAGGTTGTTATTCCCTGCCGCAGCCTATGTGATATGCCCACATTGTAACAAATATAAAAAATAAGACAAATGGAAAGAGAAAAACTTTTAGAAGAGTACAAGGTGACATTGAACAGCCTTGTGGAAAAAACAAAGTTCGTTTACAGCGAAGCGTTCTATGAACTTGACGAGTTTGAAAAGCAGAAGTACAACAAGGACAAGATGACCACCGAGGCACATCTGAGTACACTATGCGAATTACTTTGGGGTCAGAAAATTCAATTTGACAATGGAATCGGGAATATGTTTGCGCTTGGTCTATTGGGTTCAATGTTTGGAGGTGGAATGTTCGGAGGTTCTTCTGGTTCGGCTTCACTCGCAAAGACAATCGAGGCAAATGAAGTGGAAGAAGGTGTGTCTGAATAGGCGCACCTTCTTATGTTCATAATCTTTCGTAGATCTTCACAAACTCACACACAAAGTCAATAGCCTTCCCAAGTTCTGTCGGGTTCACCATCCTACAATGATTGGGAACTTCATCGCTCCTTCTCCATCGGTTGTGTTGAGTGAGTATGGCAAGGTGATGCCTTTTCTCTTCATCAGATACAAAATCCGCACAAGCCTTTCTGTCACACCTTGTCAGCATGGGGTCATCACCGTCTTTTGGCTCATCCCAATAATGCTTCGCACAACATCCATCACCATCCGTACATTCACCAAAGAACCAACAGCAGCAGCCACAATATTTTTCAATCTTTTCCTTTTTCATATTCCTTGCATTTGTTATAATAATATTCTAACAGCTTCGTCAGGGCAAAATCATTCACCCATTTTGGGTCATCAATAAATGTTAGGATGGTCGCCAAGTTTCGGTTGATGTCATACAGCATTCCATCTAACGGTTGTTTAATAAAATCATCAAAGTTAATAGACTTTAATCCTTCAAAATCGGCAAATACAAGATTGCCTTTCTCCCATTCTGAAAGCACTTTATCTTTGATGCTTTCCAGTTCTTTTTGTTCCATAATTCAATATATTTATATTAACGAAATGCTTGCAATTCTCTCCACATTCCCCGTTGTAGAAGTAGGCTGTTGTCCATCCGTGCTTGATTAGGTTCTTTCCCAACCAATATCGGTAGCACTGGTCTTTCTTTTCGCACTCATTGTTTGCACAATGGAGGCAATCGTGCTGATACATTGGCATGTTCAGTCCTCCTTTCCGTTCTCTTTTGCGAGGTCTGTCACGGCTTGCGCACCATCAGCAACTCCTTCAAGATAACGGGATGCACCATAGCCTTGTTGAATCATCAAGACGGCTGCTTCAATGTTCTCTTCTGGCATTCCGTAAAAACGTAGCCAATAACTCAGTTTAATGTTGTCTGTCATAATTTATTTGTTTACGTCAATATACTTCCCAAAATTCAATCCACTTGCCTTATCCATGTTCTTTATCCAAGTGAGGACAAGTCTTTCGGTTGCATCCTCTACATCACTATGGGTGTTTTTCTTCACTTCAGTTGCCACATCTACAAGTGCGGTAGTAAATCCCATGAGGATGTTGAGTGCATCTTCTACTTCATTCTCTCGGAATAATGTCGTGAGTTCTTCTGCATAAATAAATGCTTTCTCTTTGTCTATTGTCAGTGCTATGGTCATAACTACTCAAAGATTACATTGTCTATAACTATTTTCTTAAACTTACCACAACCAAGTGCTTCAAGGCTTTCTATTGATTTCCCGAATTGTTCCAATGTTGGGATTTTCTCACATCCTTCAAGTTTGTAGTTTCCGCTTTCGCATACGAACTTCATGTCGAATTGTTTAATCTTTTTCATAATTCTATTGTCTTATTGATGTTGCACAAACGCATGGCGTGTTGCAATTCGTGAACATATTTTGCATGAATATCCACACTTCCGCTACCTGTTAGGATTGACAAATCATACACAAATTCGTTGTCATCGCGAAAAGCCACTGCTATATTGATACCTTGTTCTGTATATATGTACCATTCATCATCTAACACAAACTCATTCTTTTCAAGAATCTCCGCTGTAAGAGGGATAGGCTCTACATTGTCTGCATTTACCCATACACTCTCTTTTTCACTCCAACCGACTTCATTACTACCACCTTTGTCGTAGAGTGATGTAACCTTTATAATCTGACCACGATAATTAACGTAGTCCCCGATTTGAATTTCTTTTGCTTTCATAATTTTATTCTTCCATTACAGGTTCATACGTTTTTATTTCAATTCTATCCATCTTCGTAGTTACAAGATAACCTACAATATGGGCAAATTCATCCTCGAACTCTTTCTTCTTAACAATAATTTTATTATCAACTATTGTTGCTTCCATTCCTTCTGGAATAGTATATTCCCAACCACAAAGTTCACTATCCTTTGCTCCAAATGGGATTTCTATTTCTTTTAATTGTTTTTCCATAATCAAAACAAATTTAATTCATGTAGTTTGGTAATCATTTTGTAGTAAGCATCAACAGGATTACTTGCTATTTTCTCAATGTAATCATCATCAAATTAAATTTTCAAGACAATACTTTATTGCTGCTTCACATGCTTTCTCTGGACTATTCCAATTCTTACAGCATTCAATACCATCATCACTTCCATTAAAATCTAAATCTTGTATAGAATAAGTGTACTCCAATTTCTTGTTATTGTAGTTCTTAATAACATAAGGCTCTATATATAAGTTATGTGATTCTCTCAGCCATTTCATTGCCTTTTGTAAAGTAATTTTCAATACAGGTTTTTTACCTTCTTTAAAAAGCAATCTATTAAGTTCAGTAACTGGTTCATTAAACCCTTTTTCTCTGAGTAGCTTGGATACTTCATCAGAACAATAATCTTCTGTAATCATAATTAATTTTTATTTGGTTTTATACATATCTTCAGGCGCCTCCAGTGCAAGACCCTTTTCAATCAACCCACGAAAATCAAAGTGATGTACATTGAGCCAATCTTGAGAGTTATATAGAGCAGGAAACGGTTCTCCATTCATAGGATGATTTGC
>Ga0247609_10004063_pt1 | contig 14645 bp, 10 predicted proteins | sample 172DNAGHGlowgp2_FD_193487 | JGI IMG/M metagenome (GOLD analysis project Ga0247609, IMG submission 193487) | Sheep rumen microbial communities from Palmerston North, Manawatu-Wanganui, New Zealand - 1728 DNA GHGlow gp2 | ecosystem: Host-associated > Mammals > Digestive system > Stomach > Rumen ...
CAAAACTGACACTCACGGTAAAATTCTCCGACAGGTTGAAAAACCACTGGGATTTCTGGGTCTATCCGAGAGAATCGTGTAAAGACTGTGGCGACGGAGACGTCATGCCTTCGGAAGTCGACAAAGTCCGCTCCGTATTCATTACAGCCGACTGGCATGAGGCCCTTGCGGCTTTGAAATCGGGAAAGACCGTGCTGCTGACGGCAGCGGGCAAGGTGACGCTGGGTAGCGATGTCGTACAACACTATCTCCCTGTGTTTTGGAACACCTCTTGGTTCAAGATGCGCCCTCCACATACCACCGGTGCCTACATCAATGCGAGCCATCCGCTGTTCCGTCATGATTTCCCAACGGACTCTTGGTCGAACCTCAACTGGTGGGAGCTGCTGAACCGCGCACAGGTGATGAACCTTCGCGAGTTGCCTGCCGACTACCAGTCGCCCATCCAGCCCATCGACACGTGGCACGTCTCGCGAAAGCTTGGAATGATAGTCGAGACGAAAGTTGGCAAAGGCCGTCTGCTTATGACAACGATGGACATCAGCAACGACCTCGGCAGGCGGATTGTCGCACGACAGATGCGTCACGCCATTATAGACTATATGCAGAGCAGTGACTTCAATCCGTCGATGACCTTAAAGGCTGATGTCGTCGAGCATTTCTTCACAGAGCATGCTCCTGCGGTGAACATGTTCACCAACGATTCTCCCGACGAGCTGAAGCCGAAGCTGACAAATAATTGAGCATTGAACATTGAGCATAAAAAACTCCACGGCCATTTTGGATATGCCGTGGAGTTTTTTCTTGTGGTTTCAGGAGTTTACATGTCCTCGTATGTGTCAAGGTATGTCACGTGCGTCACCAGATACTCCTCAACGCCGTGCTTGCCGTCGGCACCGCCTATGCCGCTCTTCTTAACGCCGGCGTGGAAGCCCTGGATAGCCTCGAAGTGCTCGCGGTTGATATAAGTCTCACCGAACTCCAGCTCACGGCAAGCCTTAGTAGCAATGTTCAGGTCCTTAGTGAAGATGCTCGATGCCAGACCGTACTCACAGTCGTTGGCGTAGCCGATGACCTCGTCGATGGTCTCAAACTCTACCAGCGGGATAACCGGTCCGAAGGTCTCCTCATGGATGATGTCCATATCCTGACGGCACTCGTCAAGCACAGTGGCAGCGTAGAAGTAACCCTTAGTGCCGATGCGCTGTCCGCCACAGAGGAGCTTGGCACCCTGTTTGATGGCGCGCTCCACCTTCTCAGTAACACTCTCCAGGGCACGTGCCTCGACCAGCGGTCCCATGTCGACGGTAGCATCGGCGCAGGGGTCGCCAACCTTGACGGCCTTCATCTTGTCGACAAGAATCTTTGTGAACTCGGCCTTAACCTCCTTCTGCACATAGACACGCTCGGCGTTGTTGCATATCTGTCCGTTGTTGCCGATGCGAGAGTCGACGATCCACTGTGCGGCACGCTCTAAGTCAGCATCTTTGCAGACAATGGCAGGAGCCTTTCCGCCCAACTCCAACGATACCTTGGTGATGTTCTTTGATGCAGCGGCCATAATGCTTTCGCCGGCAGAAACGGAACCTGTGACAGAGACGATGTCGATCTTAGGACTACCAGCCATCTCGTTGCCGATGACGCTACCCTTACCGGTTACGATGTTGATAACACCAGCAGGCAGTCCGCTCTCGTCTACTACCTTGGCAAACTCGGTGCAGTTCTCGGGTGTCAGCTGAGATGGTTTGATGACTATAGTACAGCCGGCTATCAGTGCCGCTCCGGCCTTGCGGGCAATAAGGAAGAACGGGAAGTTCCATGGCAGGATACCGGCAACGACGCCGATGGGCTTCTTTGTCAGGAGTATAGTCTCGTTAGGACGGTCGGAGGGGATAATCTCACCCTCGATATGACGGGCAAACGTTGCCATATACTCAAAATAGGAAATGGTAGCACCTACCTCTATTGATGCCCATGAACGTGTCTTGCCCTGCTCGCGCATGATAATCTCGGTGAACTCCTGCTCACGTGCCTTGATGCCGGCAGCGAACTTCAGCAGATACTGTGCACGCTCTATTGCTGGGGTCTTAGCCCATGACTTCTGCGCAGCACGTGCTGCATCGAGAGCGCGGTTTACGTCTTCAATGGTTCCTTCGGGCTGTCGTGAGATAACTTGCTCTGTCGAGGGATTAAGCACGTCAATCCACTTGCCGTTCGAGCTCTCGCAGAACTGGCCGTTAATGTACATTTGTAAGTCTTTCATAATTAGTTGTTGTTTTAGGATTAAGTAATTTGGTTGTAGTTTGAAGGCAAAGATAAAGAAAAAAAACGAGACTGCAAGCGCACGTCCCGTTTTTTATGATTTTTTTTTATTTTTTTGTCGCGTTACTTGAACAACTCGTCAAGCAGGGCATAGAAAGCAGGATCCTCACCTATGACGGTCTTGTAGATATTGCCTTGAGGGTCTACGATTACTTTAGTCGGGAATCCCTCTATGGCATACTGCTCCAGCAACTTCGACTCTTTGGGGTTGTAGACATGAAGCCAGGGCAGCTCATGCTCCTTGACGGCGGCACGCCACTTGTCTTCGGGGTCATTGCAGTCGATGCCTAAAATCTCGAATTTTCCGTTGTATTTGGCATAGTACTCCTTCATCTTGGGAATGCCGCGAATGCACCAGATGCACCATGAGCCCCAGAAGTCGAGTACAACATACTTGCCACGTAGCGACGACAGGGACAGTGCCTTGCCGTTAATGTCTTTGAGCGTAAAATCGGGAGCAGCGACTTTATCGGCTGACTGACTGCTGATGGCGACGCTAGTCTCTACTGCCGGCTTCTCAGTCTCTACAGTCGCCGGCTGCTTGGCGTTAGCCGAACAGCAGCACAGTGTTGTTACGGCAACAAAGCTCATAATAAGAGTTTTCTTCATAGTTTTGTTGTTTTTGTTGTTTGAGTTTTTTTTATTTTCTTCACCTTTTATACGAAATTTCACTATTTCCCCAAGAACCTGCTCTCGAGATACTCATTGAACTGTTCTTTATAGCTGTCGCCAATAGGAAGGTATGTATTTGCATCGAGTATGACGCGGTTTTTGTTCACCTCCAGTATCTTATCCAGATTAACGATATAAGAACGGTGAATACGCATGAAATTCCTCGGCAGACGCTGTTCCAAGATTTTCATCGACAGTAATGTAATGATTGGTTTCGCCTCGTTTTCTACGTGCAGCTTCAGATATTCTGACATTCCCTCTACATAGCGTATATCGGCGATGGTTATACGAACGGTACGATAGTCGGTCTTTACAAACATACTGTCAGTCTCCTGAATGTCACCTGTGTGTTCTTCATCTACGCTTACGGCGGCAGTGGGATGGGGGAGCATACGTTCCTTCAGTCTGTTTGCGGCACGCATGAAATCCTGGAAACCAAAGGGTTTGAGGAGGTAGTCGACAGCATCCACACGAAAACCCTCAACAGCATAGTCGGAGTATGCCGTGGTGAAGACAACTAACGGAGGAACGCTGAGTTGTTTTATGAAATCCATCCCGTTCAGTTCCGGCATATTGATGTCCGTAAAGATGGCATCTACCGGTTCGTCGTCAAGAACCTTGCGTGCATCAACGGCGCTGTGGCATTGTGCCACAAGCTCCAGGAAAGGCACTTTGCTGATGTAGCTAACAAGTTGTCGTAGTGCCAAAGGCTCATCATCGATAGCTATACACTTTATCGTCATAGTGCCGACAAAGGTACGAAGAAGTCATTGAAAAAACAAATTAACCCCTCGTTTTTTTATTCTTTTATTCTTTTTTTCACTCCAACTCAAGCGGAATGTCCAGACAAACGGTGTACTCCATTGCTCCGTCTGTAACATCCAACTTGTAGCTGTCGCCAAATATAAGGTTCAAACGCTGACGCACATTTGCCATGCCGACACCGCCTTCGTCCTCCGAGTTATCCTTCCGCTTAGAGTTACTGCAGGTCCACAGCAGCCGATTGGTTCCATTCTCTTGAGAGACTATCTCGCTTTTTATGCGGATGTAGCAGTGCTCGCTATTGCTGGCACCATGTTTGAAAGCATTCTCCACAAACGATATGAACAACAACGGAGGGATGGTGTAACCGCTCGTCTGCGAGGGAACGGTTACAGAAAACTCCAAAAGATCACTGTAGCGAAGTCGCATCAGACGGACGTAGTTTTCCATAAACTCCATGTCACGATCCAATGTCACACGAGCATTATTGCTTTCGTATAGCACGTAACGCAGAATCTTGGAGAGCTGTATGATGGCATCCTTAGCCTCCTCGCCGTCGATATCGACAAGTGCATGGATATTGTTCAGCGTGTTCATAAGGAAATGAGGACTTAGCTGGTACTTGAGGTACTCAAGTCGCTCTTCTAACGCACGGTGTTCTATCTCGGCAAATCGGAGCTCGTCATCGCGGTGCTTGAAAAACTGCTTGATGCCTACATTGCCTAAGAGCATCAGCAGGAGCAGTATTATCGATACTGCATCGTGACGGTCGAACAGCAATGGCTCCTTAGGCTTTTCGCCTTTCGCCATTCTCATCTCATCACTCTCCATCCCTCCTGATGGACGAGGCGGAATCCTTTGTTCTGGAAAGTCCGGGGGCATCGGCGGATGATGCTCGCTCATCTCATGAGGCGGTCGGGGGCCTCTGTGTATATCTATGTCGGAGGGACGGTGGCTGCACTGGTAAACGACGAAAAAAGCTGACAGGGCAAATACCGATATAACATACAGCGCACGTTTCTTTCTATATACCAGCTGAGGTGCCAACAGATAGTTGTGGACAAGGAATATGGCAAGGAACACTCCAAGCTGACGCCACACTATCATCACTTCATGCCAGTCAAAGCTTAGGCTGCTGTCACTTGCCATGCGTATTGACAAGCTGAGTACCGGTGCTGTGAAGAGCAGGCTCCACAGCACCAGATATATCAACGATTCTCTTACTTCCGACTTTTTCATATACAATATTAAAAATAATGGGCTATCACCTCGGTCCGCCACCCATCGGCTGGCCACCACCCATCGACTGTCCGACACTCTCACTGGCTGTCACGCTATTGCTCGTCGTGCCCCAGTCAATAGTGTACGTATTGCCGTTTGTCATTCCTTCTGCACTCACCATTACAGTACCACTGGTAGAGTAGGGGGGCATAACAAATGTTGCCATAGTCGTCGAACCACTCTGCACAGTTATTGTGGTATTGCCCTGAACCGATGCTGTCGTACTGACGATGCCCTGTGTCGTTGACCCTATCGTTGCATCAATGCGACCGCCGATGCCGAAGATACTTCCGCCCGTGACATATAGCCTGTACTGCTCACCAGTGTCGATGCCGGACTCGGCTCCTCCTGCTCCGTATGCCACAATATTTCCGCCACTGATGTACATATTGCCGTTCGCGTCAAGACCATCGCTGTTCATGCCAACGCTTACTATGCTTCCACCGGTTATTGTCATGTCACCAGCCGAGTTAATGCCGTCGTCGTAAGCCGACACCTGGACAGTACCGTCGGCTACCGTCAGCGTTCCCTTCGACTCTATGCCTTCGCCTCCCTTGCCACTGGTGCGCACCATCAGCGTGCCGCCATGTATCTCAAGAACACCATGTTCATTTTTCGTGCCAACCTTTATACCTTTCGGCGACGATGTGTCGTTATTGCTCGAGTAGGTACCGCCGCTTGTCAGTATCGACAGTGTGCCGCCGTTTATGTAAGCCTCCCAGCCGGCACGCAGGCCCTTGCCACCATTGCCTGTCGACTTCAACAGAACCTCGCCGCCGTTCTGCGTGTACGTCGAGTCGCACTTTATGGCGGCAGCGGCGTTTGCCTCTTGGTCGTCACTGTCCCATTCTCCGCCGCATGTTGTTACCACTGTGGTACGTCCGCCATTAACTTGAATGTTGCTCTCGCAGTTTATACCCTTTGCGGCCGTACCGCTGACTTCCACGTTCAATATACCACCGTTGATGTACACACCGTCGTTGGCTTTGATTCCGTGGTTGGTTGTCGACTTTACGTAAATGTTTGTTCCACGGTCTATGACGATATAGTCTGCCGTGTGTATTCCATTGTTGTAGTTACCGCTGACACTCAGACTTCCGCTACCACTGACAAGCATTTTGCCCTTACAGTAAAATGCCCCTTTGTGGTCGTTCCATGACGTCGTGCCGTCACTCAGCGTGTTATTGCCGTTGATGACGATAAAAGCTCGCTTCGACGACAGCAGGCTTACGGCGGCAGAGTCAGGGTTTGTGATGTTCACACCCTCAAGCAGAAGCTCGTATTTCTTGTCGCCGACGATGGTTAACGACCCGTTCGATGTCTCGCCGCAAACAACGTAACAGATGCCCTTAGACGAACCATGGTCTGCTGTCACATGGCCTCCGTTGACTGTAATGGTAACTCCGTTCTCCGTCTTTGCCACCGGATTGGAAAGGTCTATGCTCACCTCCGTCTCAAATGTGTTGTTAGCGAGGTTGTCCTCTTCATCAGGGTAGTAGGCGGCAACAGTCTGTTCCGGTTCAGCTGTCGTCTTGTCTATTTCGACCGTGAATGTCGTCAGCTCACTGCTACCGCTAACCTTCGTTTGAGAGCTGAAGATGGTGCCGTTCGTTACGTTGCCGTCAGCACTGTTGTAGTATTCCTCTATCGGGTCTTCAGCAGAACAGCACTGAAGAATGGTGGCTGAAACCAGCAGCACCGCGATGTTCTTTACTTTCTTCATTGTATATTCAATAATAATTTATATCTTTGCATTCGTTAACAACATCAAGGAAGTGGAATAAGGCCGATTCTTCATTCGTCATAAGACAGTGTAATATGTTCTGCCCCCACTCCTTAACATCCGAATCCGGACAGTTCACTGGGCTTTGACCCCGCATTTGCAATGATGGCTCTAAGATGTTTTGATGTTGCATATTTGTTATTATTAAACTCAATTAGTGTTATGACTTACATTGGTATCGACGTCAGCAAGGACTCCTTCGTAGTAGCTTACTCTCCAGAGAAGAACAGCAGGACGAGGACATTCAAGAACACCACTAAGGGTATTCATGAGTTCATCCAGACTATCTCCAGGGATGAGCATCACTGTGTCATGGAGGCCACAGGCAACTACAGTGCCCTGCTTGTCTATCTGCTCTCAGAGGCAGGCATTACTACAAGCCTGGAGAATCCACTCAAAGTGAAGAACTTCGCTCGCGCCATGCTATCCACCGTCAAGACTGACGAGATAGACGCACGCCTAATAGCCCTCTATGGCGAGAAGATGCAGCCTGCTCCCTACAAGCTCCGCAGTGATGCCATTCTCACCTTGAAGCAGAAGCGTACTGTCATCCGCCAGCTCAAGAAGCAGCTCATCGCCACAAGGAACCTCAAAGGCTCGATGGAGGTGCTGCCGTTCTTTGATGCCAAGTGCAAGAAGTCTATCGAGAAAACCATTGCCTTCCTTGAAAAGCAGGTTAAGGACCTCGAAGAGGATCTTGCCTCGCTGGCCAAGTCCGAGTACAAGAAGCAGATGGATTTGCTCACCTCTGTCAAAGGCATTGGCATTACCCTTGCTGCTGCACTCATCATGGCCACTGGCGGCTTCACTTACTTTGATAATGCCAAACAACTCACTCGTCATCTGGGATTGTCGCCGACTTATCAGCAGTCTGGTACTTCAGTCAATTTCAAAGGTCACATCAACCGTAACGGAGACTCTTCTATGAGGAGTCAGCTCTATATAGCAGCATGTTCCTCATTAAGGTGCAATGCTGAGTGTAGAGCTTGTTTTGACCGTCTGCGGTCTAAGGGCAAGCCCGGGAAAGTCGCTATTGTTGCCGTGGCTAACAAACTCATCCGACAGGCTTTTGCCGTTGTCACTCAGGAGAAACCCTATGTCGATGGTTATATTTCTGCAAAGAAGTAACTCCTGCATTTCTCCGAGGTGTAACGGGATTGATAAAATCTAATACCTGAAAACACCGAGGGGGTTGGGGGCGAGTAGCCCCCATGAGAGGGTTCGAATCAGCACTAAGTGCTAAATATCGTTAACCATATTCATTTTTCGTATTACAGTTCATATTCTTATGCGTTATAAAAAAGATAAATATGCCGCAAAGATATGAAAAGAGAAGTGGAAAAGCAACTAAATCGATTAAACAGAATAAACAGAATTTACAAGCGCTTGACTATCAATACGGTAGAGATTGAATAATCATGCTGAATTCCTTGGCAGAAGGCTGCTGGTCAAAGAGTTTTTTTGACAGGCGACGATGAATATTGGAGATAGCCCCTTTTGTAACCTCCAAAAGCGCAGCCTGTTCGGAGGAGGAAAAACGTAACTTTTCAAGAATACACACATTGGTTTCACGAGGACCAAGTTTATACTTGTTGCCAGTAGTAATGGTATTCATGAAATGTGGCATTAGTTTGTTTACCAACTGTCGGAGTTCATTCCACTCGACATCGGTTACAGTGGCTCCAATAGTAGCTTGTTTATGGAAACGGATGACAATGGGACTGTTCAACAACGTATCCAACAGTCCCCATTCTTTGGGATCTTTGTGATCGGCCTGTTGGCTAGCAAGCGTTTGACGCAAGACGTTGAGCTCGGATTCTAAGCGCTTAATCAGTTCCGTGTCCTCATTCTTCTGACTCCTTAGCAACTGTAACTTAGAGGAGGTTTCCTGATAGGACAGCATATCCATGGCATAGCAGCTTGCCATGCGGTGGAGACGAGCCTTAACACGGACATGAAGTACATAGATGACAAAAATCAACAGCAGGACAAGGCTAAAGGCCATGAGACCGCCAACCCAAATGGCTAACTGTAAACGGACAGAACGTGCCGATTCATATTCGGCTATTTGTTGGTGGCGGGTGTAATTGTAAAGCGACTGTGCTGCCTGGAGTTTTGACTGCTCCAAACGGCCGACAAATGTATCGTTGAACTGCGTATGGATGTCGGCATACTTGAAGGCTGAATCTGCTATGCCTCTTTCTCGAAAGAGCTGATAAAGTCCATGATAGCCCAGCAAAAGATTGTTTGGTGTTTCACCATCGCTAATAAGTTTACGATAAGCGGTAGATGCTGAGTCGTATTGGTGCATAGCCGCATAGTATAGCCCCTTTTTATAATACAAAAGATAGTGGTTCTTATCCCCAAAAGGTTCATTGCCTGTTAATGTAGAATGGTATACCAGCCTGTCAAGGTATTCCTTCGCCTTAGCATAGTCCTTACGACTCAGATAGGCTGCTATAGCAGGTCCGAGAGCTGTGTTGGCAAAGAATGTATCGCCAATCTCCATATAGCGCCGACAGGCTTCCTCGCTATAGTAGATGACGCTGTCATCAATACCTAACCAATCATAACATGAGGCGTGCATGTTCAGAAAAGCAAGGGCAGCAACGGTGTCTTTGGCTATCATGGCATAGCGATAGGCTACGCGTTCCTCGTCAAGCTGGTTGCGAGGCATCGCATAGTCCTCGAATAGGGCGGCCATCTGGCCATGGACTCGAGCCAATAGGGCGAAATTACAATCAGCATCAGTAGTATCGACACGCTCTACAGCATCATGATAGGCAGAAAGGGCGGCAGGTGCTTCGCCCATGTCGCGGTAAGCACAGCCTAGCAGGTAGTGGGCGCGGAGCTGCTCGTTGGGGGTGCCATGACGGTCGTAGTACTTCGTGGCCTCAAGGAGCATTGTGTCGAGCCCGCCGGTCATCGGGATATAGGCACGGTTCAGGCTGTCGGCCCTATCGAGAAGGGCCTCCATCGCGCCGCTGCGCCCGCCATGGCACGACGTGAGCAGCAGCAACAGAAGCGGCAGTACAAAAACTAAAAAGTGCTTCACAAGTGCAAAGGTACGAATTTGCAGTAAGAACACCAAATTATATCGCAGAAAAAGTCTAACGGTCTAACCGTCAGAAAAAGCCTGACCGTCTATCAAGAAAAGCAGAGTACACGAGACGTGGCTCTGAGTACTCTGCTATAATGTGCTATGCGGTATTGCCGCAGGTTGTACGTGAGAACAGGTGTTCACCCGGGCGGGGTTTACTTGTTCACCTGGAAGCGTGTGTCGCCGTCCATGAAGAAGGCGTTGATCTGACGTGCTGCTGCGATGCCGGCGTTGATGTTGGCCTCGGCAGTCTGTGCACCCATCTTCTTCGGCGTCGAGAAGTAACGGCCCTCGAACTGCTTGAACTCATCGTTGGCATCGGGCATGATGTCGGTGACGAACTTCAGGTCGTCACGCTCCTGCATGAGCTTTATCAGCTCGGGCTCGTTAATGACCTCCTTGCGTGCTGTGTTGACGAGCACGCCGCCCTTCTTAAGCTTGCTGACGAGCTCGTAGTTGATGCTCTGCTTGGTCTCCGGTGTTGCCGGTATATGGAGCGAGACGATGTCGCAGGTCTCGAAGAGCTTGTTCTGGCAGCATACGGCGTGTACACCTGCCTGCTCGATGACCTCGGCGGGGCAGAAGGCATCGTAGGCATATACCTCCATGCCGAAGCCCTTGGCAATGCGTGCCACGTTGCGGCCGACGTTACCGAAGGCGAGGATGCCGAGTTTCTTACCGAGCAGCTCAGAGCCGCTCTTACCGTTGTAGAATCCGCGGACGGCCATAACGAGGAGTCCGAAGACGAGCTCGGCCACGGCGTTGGCGTTCTGTCCGGGTGTGTTCTCTGCCACCACGTTGTGGGCAGTGGCTGCTGCCAGGTCGATGTTGTCGTAACCGGCACCGGCGCGCACGACGATCTTCAGCTGCTTGGCAGCGTCGAGTACCTCGGCATCGACCTTGTCGGAGCGTATGATGAGAGCGTCGGCATCCTTGACGGCATCGAGCAACTGTGCCTTCTCTGTGTACTTCTCGAGCAGTGCCAGCTCGTTGCCGGCAGCCTCTACTTCTTTCTTGATGCCCTCCACAGCTGCTGCTGCGAACGGCTTCTCTGTAGCAACTAATACTTTCATGATCTTAGTGTTAGTGGTTAGCCTCAAATTCCTTCATGCAGGCAACAAGAGCGTTGACACCCTCGATGGTCTGTGCGTTGTAGCAGCTGGCGCGGAAGCCACCGACGGAGCGGTGTCCCTTGACGCCTACCATGCCCTTGCTGACGGCGAAGTCGAGGAAGTCCTTCTCGAGCTCCTTGTACTCGTCGGCCATGACGAAGCAGATGTTCATCAGCGAGCGGTCCTCCTCCTTGGCTGTTCCGACGAACATCTTGTTGCGGTCGATCTCGCCGTAGACGATCTCGGCACGCTGCTGAGCCAGACGGTCCATAGCCTGGACGCCACCCTGACGCTTTATCCAACGGAGGTTCTCGAGTGCCGAGTAGATGGGCACCACAGGAGGCGTGTTGAACATCGAGCCCTTGTCGACGTGTGTGCGGTAGTCGAGCATGGTGGGAATCTCGCGGGGAGCCTTGCCCAGTGCGTCGTCCTTGACGATGACGATGGTGACACCGGCCATGGCGAGGTTCTTCTGTGCACCGGCGTAGATGGCATCGTACTTAGCCACGTCGACGGGACGCGAGAAGATGTCGGACGACATGTCGGCTATCAGGCGTACGGGCACGTCGAGGTCCTTACGAATCTCTGTTCCGTAGATGGTGTTGTTGGAAGTGATGTGCAGGTAGTCGGCATCGGCGGGCACGTTCCATCCCTTGGGTATGAACGTGTAGTTGGCATCGGCAGAAGAAGCCACCTCAACGACCTCGCCAAAGAGCTTGGCTTCCTTCATGGCCTTCTTTGCCCACACACCGGTGTTCAGATAGGCAGCTTTCTTGATAAGGAAGTTGTAGGGGATCATGCAGAACTCCAGCGAGGCTCCTCCGCCGAGGAAGATCACCGAGTAGCCCTCGGGGACGTCGAGCAGCTCCTTCACCAGGGCCACTGCCTCGTCGACGACAGGCTGGAAGTCCTTTGCACGGTGGCTGATCTCCATGAGCGAGAGACCTGAGCCGTTGAAATCAAGACACTGTTTAGCGGTTGCCTCGATGACCTCGCGGGGCAGCATCGACGGACCGGCGTTAAAGTTGTACTTCTTCATTGTTGTTTTTGTTATTTTATAGATGGTTTAACTCGTTTCTTTTCCTCTTTCCGACCTTCGTTCACGAAAATCGCCGCGAAATTACACTTTTTTCTTCATTTGGGCAAATTTTTTGGCAGAAATTCACAAAAAGCAACGAAATTCTTGCATTTTGTCAAGCCGACGTGACAATTGCAGAATCATTTATGCAAGAGACTCACTTGAGGTATGCGTCGAGTCGGTCGATGCCTTTTTGTGTGCAGATGCCACGCAGTGTTATGAACAGCAGCGAGCGTAGTATCTCCTCGTAGGAGTACTGCTGGTACAGCCGGTTGTCGCGCAGGTAGCTGCCGAGGCCCTCCATCATGCGCAGCGTCAGTTCGTAGTTTACCTCCGGCCGGAAGAAGCCCTCGCTGACACCGCGCAGCATGAACCGGATGGTCTCGTCGTGCTTCTTCTGGCGCTCGCCACGCAGATACTCCAGCACGCGGGGATATTTCTCCAGATCGGTATAGAGCACAGGGGTGGTACGTCTTATCTGCTGCATCTTGCGGCTGTAGACATAGAGTATGACATCCATGACATCGGCCGCCGTCGCTGCAAAGGTCTCTATCTGCTCCGATGTCTGGAGGTGGTAACTCTTGATGCTCTCGTAGAGCAGCACCTCTTTATTATCGTAGATCTCGTATAGTGTGCGCTTCGAGATAGCCAGTGCCGTGGCGATGTCGTCCATCTTGACGGCTTTGATGCCGTGGTCGGCAAACATCTGCAGTGCAGTGCTGACAATCCGATGCTTCAACTGCTGCCTGTAATGTGAAATCTGCTTAGTTTCTTGCATAAGTATTCGAATTTATTGGCAAAGTTACAAAAAATAATGAAATCGCGATGAAAGTTTCAAAAAAAATGCCGTCGGAGGGTGCTAATAGGTTTGTTTTTTGTAATTTTGCGGCCGATTTTTCAATTCATTGAGCACAGAACATTATATTATATGGTAAAAATCTCGAAAGAAGCCGCCCTCAGGTACCACGAGAGCGGTCGCCCCGGAAAAATTGAAGTCAAGCCCACAAAGGCTTACCGTACACAAACAGACCTCTCGCTGGCCTACTCGCCCGGCGTGGCATATCCATGCCTGGAGATACAGGCGAACCCTGACAACGCCTACCGCTACACCGACAAAGGCAATCTCGTGGCCGTCATCAGCAACGGCACCGCCGTGCTCGGCCTCGGCGACATTGGAGCCATGAGCGGCAAGCCGGTCATGGAGGGCAAGGGGCTGCTGTTCAAGATCTACGGCGGCATCGACGTCTTCGACATCGAGGTAGCCGAGAAAGACCCCGAGAAGTTCTGCGAGGCAGTGGAACGCATAGCCCCCACCTTCGGCGGCATCAACCTGGAGGACATCAAGGCCCCGGAGTGCTTCTATATAGAGGAGCGTCTGAAGAGGACCCTCGACATACCGGTGATGCACGACGACCAGCACGGCACGGCCATCATCTCGGCTGCCGGCCTGAAGAACGCCATGGAGGTCATCGGCAAGGATATTGCCAAAGTAAAAATTGTAGTCAACGGTGCCGGAGCCGCCGCCATCTCGTGCACGAAGCTGTACATGGCCATCGGTGCCCGTAAGGAGAACATCGTGATGCTTGACTCGAAAGGCGTCATCTCGACGAGCCGCACCGACCTGAACGAGCAGAAGAAGTTCTTCGCCACCGACCGCACCGACATCCACACGCTGGAGGAGGCCGTCAACGGCGCCGACGTCTTTGTCGGCCTGTCGAAGGGCAACGTGCTGTCGAAGGCTATGGTAAAGACGATGGCCAAGGACCCCGTCATCTTCGCTCTGGCGAACCCCGTCCCCGAAATCTCGTACGAGGATGCCATGGAGGCTCGCCCCGACACCCTGATGTCGACCGGCCGCACCGACTATCCCAACCAGATAAACAACGTCATCGGGTTCCCCTACATCTTCCGCGGAGCACTCGACGTGCATGCCACTGCCATCAACGAGGAAATGAAGATGGCCGCTGTATTGGCCATTGCCGACCTGGCCAAGCAGCCTGTACCCGACGTGGTGAACGATGTGTATAAGGTGAACAACCTGACCTTCGGTCGCGAATACTTCATTCCGAAGCCCGTCGACCCACGTCTGATTTCAGAGGTCAGCGCAGCCGTTGCCAAAGCTGCCATCGACAGCGGCGTGGCCCGCAAGACCATCGACAACTGGGATGCCTACAAGCGTTCGCTCTCGGTGCTGCTGGGACAGGAGACCAAGCTGACGCAGAAGCTGTATGCCACAGCCAAGGCCCATCCGCAGCGCGTGGTGTTTGCCGAGGGTATCCACCCGACAATGCTGCGTGCCGCCGTGCAGGCAAAGGCCGAGGGCATCTGCCAGCCGATACTGCTGGGCAACGACGAGGCCATTGGCAAGCTGGCCAAGGAGCTGGACCTCTCGCTGGAAGGCATCGAGATTGTGAACCTGCGCCACCCGAACGAGGCTGCCCGCCGCGAGCGCTACGCACAGATTCTGACCGAGAAGCGCCAGCGCGACGGCTACACCTTCCCCGAGGCCAACGACAAGATGTTCGAGCGCAACTA
>Ga0247609_10004065_pt1 | contig 14640 bp, 6 predicted proteins | sample 172DNAGHGlowgp2_FD_193487 | JGI IMG/M metagenome (GOLD analysis project Ga0247609, IMG submission 193487) | Sheep rumen microbial communities from Palmerston North, Manawatu-Wanganui, New Zealand - 1728 DNA GHGlow gp2 | ecosystem: Host-associated > Mammals > Digestive system > Stomach > Rumen ...
TCATCTCCAGCAACCGCCGCTCGCCAAGCGAATCCAAGTCGCCCGTCAAAAGCACCCGCGCCTCGCCATAGCGCCCGAGCAACACCAAACTCGCCCCGTTCCCCTCCACCTTCGCGTAATCCGTCGGCCAAAGCACGTCAAACCGCGCCCCGCCAAACCAGACACGCTCCCCGCGTTCAAGAGTATCCACCGGGACACCGAGCCTTTGCGCCACGCGATAAACGCTATCGCGGAAAAAACTGCTCGACAAATCCGGCCCCACGTAAAGCCGCCGCACAAAAACGCCCCGCCCGACGAGTTCCATGAACCCGCCAATATGGTCGCGGTGAAAATGGCTAAGCACCACCCATTCCAGCGTATCCGCCCCGCGATTCAAAAGCGTATCCACCACTCCCACCGAATCCGGCCCGAAATCGTAGAGCGCGAACCGCCCTTCCCGTTCCAGAAGCACCGCTAGCCCCTGGCCCACGTCAAGCGCAGTAAGCCGCATGGAAGATTCCCCCTCCTCCGACCCGCTCACGTACATGCAACCCCAAAGACAAGCGCACAAGCCCGCCAGGGCCAAAATCCACAAACGTTTCATAAGCATTCCTTTTTTTGAAAGTTCCTCTTATATAACACGCTTTTTTCGGAAATTTGGTCCAAAATACCCCCTGCAAAATCGATATTTTTACAAAAAGACCATTTTTTATTATCTTTACCACTAATCGAGGTCACTATGCAATTACCTAAGTACAAAAAGAAAAAGCGCATCAAGCTCAAAGTTTGCCAGGAACCCGGCTGCGGCCGCGAATTCTGGGGCCACCCGATTGCCAAGTACTGCGAACTGCACCGCGACATCAAGCAGCGCCAGAAGCAGAAAAAAGATATCGAGAACATCGAATCCAAGAACATCATCTTCCGCCACAACTACGCCGAAGCCATGGACCTGGAATTCAAGTGCTGCCTCGACGGTTGCGACAACACCTTCACCATCCGCATTTTCCCGAAGCAATACGTTTACCCTCGCTTCTGCATGGAGCACAGGAACGACTTCAAACGCGCCAACTTCCTCAGAATCATGCAGAAAAAGTAACCGTTTGCGCCGCAAATACGGCTTTTTTGGAAAAAAGTTACCGCCATCCCTTGAAATTTGGGGTGGCTTTTTTATATTTGGTCTCGCTACATGGTGGATGTAGCTCAATTGGTTAGAGTCCCAGATTGTGATTCTGGATGTTGCCGGTTCGAGTCCGGTCATCCACCCGCAAAAAAGCCTCGCAGAAATGCGAGGTTTTTTGTTTTGGGGAATATCAGCCGTTTTCTAAGTCTATTTGACAATAACTTTTTGCATCCGATTCCCGACACTGAGCATATAGGAGCCTGCTCTTGGCACCGCGATCTGTCGAGAACCGTTTTCAACGAAGCCAGACGAAAGCATTTTCCCTTGCATGTCGAACAACGCAAAGTCCGCACCCAATTCAGCACCATCAATTTGAATATTTCGCCCAACAACATTTATTTTCATGTTCGTGCTAAAGACCTGAACAATGGAATTCGTTTTACTAGACGAAGACGATTTCTTGACGCTACTCGAACTGGATTTTGTTTTCGAAGAACTCGACTTCACCACGGAACTGCTACTCTTAACGCTGGAGCTAGACTTCGCGATGCTAGATGACGATTTCTTGACGCCGCTCGAACTGGATTTCGCATTCGATGAACTCGACTTCACCACGGAACTGCTACTCTTAACGCTGGAGCTAGACTTTGCGACGCTGGATGACGATTTCACGATACCGCTCGAACTGGATTTTTCAACGCTGGACGACGATTTAGCAGGCCCAACGACCTCGCTGCTGCTGGACAACGTTACAGAACTAGAAGATTCCGCACACTTATTTGCATTCTCTTTCCACTTGGGCCAGAATTTTTTGTCACCATAAACACCCTTACCTATACTTTGAACTGGAGAACCTTCTAATTTTTCATTATCGTACCAGCCTTCAAATTCATAACAAAGTTTCGATGGAATTGGCAAGGCAACAGAATCCTCAAGCCTACGGGTTTCACTCTTATACGCAATTTCAACACTATCGTCAACATAATAATAGACATCATAAACGCCCTCTCCAAAATGGACAGACAACGAATCCGCTTTTGTAACTTTATCTATAACATATACCCCATATTCGTCAAACGGAGTGAAATAATAGCCGGACGACAATCCACATCCAGAATCGGGAACAACCGTCAAAGTAACCTTTGACCCATAAGTATAATACCCGGTACCGTCCACGTAACCCGTACAGCCATAGCTGTCCCAAATCTTTACTGCAATGACAAATTTCTTTATCTCTAGTTTTGCGTATAATTCCAAATCTCCAGAAACAGTAGAATCGATATACAATAAAGAGTCTCCCAAAAATTCGGGTTCTGTATACCAGCCATGGAAATAGTGCCCTTCCCGCGCTACGGTAGGCAATGATGTGACTTGACCTTCTGTGTAATGGTTGATGTAGTCTATGGAATCACCATCAAACGTATGCAAAACCAACTTTGAAACCTTCTTGTCTGTTTTATAGCCATCTACTTTGGATGTGAACACCGGATAAGGATCTACTCCGACCTTTTGTCCCCATATAGAGCCTGTAAGACTTCCGTTATCGTAATTATGCAAGCTATAAGCAACAGAACCATCGGCAAACATCGCTGAGTCTGCTGCGTTTGCTGAAAATTCCGAATATAACGATGACGGGTAGAAAACGTTATCAATATGCACTTCGTCGGAACGATTGATGCCAACGATTCCATCTACACTTCGGTTATTGTTTTTAGCACTAACTTCGCCCATGTGGTAGGAATTTACAAGGTGAATGTGCGAGTCGCCTTCGTTCACGCCAACAAATCCACCAACAGCAACTCCAGAAACAGTTCCAGCACCATAAAAATCGGTAACACTGCTAACGACTTCGCCAACGTGATAAGAATTTTCTATACGGACATTTCCACTCGTTCCACCGATAAAGCCACCAACATAGCTATCCGCATAAACATTGCATTCTGCATAAAATTGACTGATATAGACATCACCCGAACCAATTATGCCCACTGCAGTGCCAATACCGTTATCACTCGCCGAGATTCTATCCTTAACATAATTATTGACGAGACGAACATTCGAATAATCATAAATTGAGCCTATCAAGCCACCAATATTATAGTTTCCCGAGACACCGCTTCCATAATAGTTGCTTTCGGGATCTTTCTCAGCATCACTAAAGATCTTACGTGAATTTGTCAAAAATACAGTTGACGAACCAATCTGGCCCACAATTCCTCCGACCCTATATCCACCGTAAATTCCAGCATCTACAGTAATACTGTCCAAGATAACATAAGAATCAGCAATATTTCCTACGATGGCACCCGTATTCCAACCACCACTAAAACTCCCACCATACACCGTCAAATTCTTAATGACAACAGGCTTTGCAGTAGAACCGCCAACAATAGAAGCGAACAGACCTAACGGATTCGAATCATCTTCGTAATATGGAGTTTTTTCTGATGCGGCCATATTTTTGATAGTAAAACCACTCCCGTCAAATGTTCCTGCAAAATTACGGATAGGAGTCCACATCAAATTAGATGAATTCCAACTATCATCATAATCATCGAACACAATGTCCGCAACCAGCTTTCCGCAAGCTGCAGAATCCTTCTTCGCACCAATATTTCCGTTCACGATTGCCGCGAAACCGAACAAATCATCTACAGAACCGATTTCGTAACAATCTGCATTCTGCTTGGGCAACGGCCACCATTTTCCGTAGAACTTCTTGTCACCAGAATCGGAGGGCGTAATTTCCACAACAGATTGTCCCAAGTAATCGGAATTATTAAACCAACCTCCAAAAGCATAGCCCTTCTTTGGAGACGGATTTTGCAACTTCATTCCCAACCCCTTAGCATAGACCTTTATATACGAGGTCGTATCTGCATTATGGGAAACCATTTCCACAGAATAAAGTCCAGTCGCCGAATCGTTCGCCCCAACAATCTTCTTGCTGAAATTCGGACTCAAATCGACTCCAACATTTTGTCCCCAAATGGAGCCGTCATAGTCATAATCATAACGCAATTTTACAGCGACCGTGCCATTCGCAAATTCTTCGGCAGAGGCCCGCGTTCCACCAAAATCCGATTTAAGCGTATCCAGATAATAGGAATTAATTATCGAAACCCTCTTCTTATTATTTGCAGAGAAAACAAATCCAACTTTTTGATTATCAGCCAAACTATAGGAATTCTCAATTTTCACACTGTCGTATGCATACCCCACAAGGCCCCTTGATGCACCAACATCATAGACATTACGGAATGCAATTTGTCCATAAACTGAGTAAATAAAATACCCTCGATCCCCAGGAAAATGCCCTGTATTATAGGAATTGGCAATAGACAAATACGCATTTTCACCGATTTTCGATACAAAATTGCCTTCTTCACCAAAATCCATGCTGTTATGGACAGAATCCATCACAACATAAGAACCTTTCCCAATGTATTGTATCAAACTTGTTCCAAAGTTTCCATCAACAGTTTTCCATTCCACATTTTTTATGGTGACGGGTTTATCTTTCGATCCTCCATTAATCGAAGATATAAATGATTTTTTTTCACCGCCATATTTAGGTTCAACCCACATAAGCGAAATAGAATGTCCACGACCATCCAAAGAGCCAGCAAAGTTTTCAAGCGCATTCCACTGTTCATACTTACTTGAATCAATGACAATATCCGCCATCAGAATTCCACAAGCCATAGAATCCTTTTCTATATCTTTGCCTCCGTTCACAATGGCAGCAAAACCCATCACTTCGTCAGCGGAATTGATTTTATAGCAATTACCATCACGCTTAGGCAGAGGCCACCATCTTGCGTAATAAGTAAGTTTTTTACTCACCTCCGACATAAAAATCACATTATCAACGGGTTCCGTACTACTTAAAGACTCAAACCAACCGCCAAAAACGTAACCCTTTCGAGGTTCTGGATCCGGCAGAATCAATGAAGTTTTGGCAACGTAATATTGAGGATACCGAGTTTTATCTCCACTATGCGAAACAAACTCCAACTCCGCAAGCGTGGGAACCAAGCTCATGTCTCCAACAATGTTCCCGCTAAAGTTCGGTTCTGCATCCACGCCAACATTCTGCCCCCATTCCATTCCTTCATAATCACTACCGTTAAAGTAATAATGCAACCTCATTGCTACACTGCCATCTGCATAAGTTTTTTTAGACGCACCTATAGAGCGATGACTGCAGTAATCCGTTGAATACCCGATGTAAAACGAGTTTTCAATTACAATTTCGGGTCTATTTTCCTCGCAAAAATCAACTATAGCCGAAGCCTCTCCATTACTGCGTCTTGAGTTGTTATAGGAATTTATCACCTTCACGCTGTCAAGTACAGATCCAATAAGGCTACGAGCTCCACCCGTATTATACACGTTCTTCAATGTGACTTTGCCATCTGCAACGGCAACAAAACAGCCAAAAAACAACCCACGGGATTTATTGTCAACATCCCCGGTATTATAGGAATACGTAATGTCCAAAGTAGAGAATTCTTCTGCCACGGCGACAAACGCCGAAGCATAGCCTTCTATTGTTTCAAAATTCATTCCATTATGAGCATGGTCCATTTTAACATAAGACCCTCTTTTTACGGTATAAATAAGTGCAGCTCCTTTCGTCGCAGAAATAGTCGCATCTTCCCACCCGATGTTTTTTATGACAACAGGCTTATCCTTTGTACCACCGTTAATAGAAGATATGAACGAAGCAACTCCTCCGTAGCGACTAGAATCTATCCCCAAATTTAAAATCGTATGGCCTTGGCCATCCAAAGTTCCAGCAAAATTTTCGATGGGTTCCCACGCACCGAATTTACTTGAATCAAGAACAATATCCGCAGTCAACACGCCGCAAGCAGCAGCATTTTTTTGCATTCCATAGGTTCCATTTACAACAGCTGCAAAACCTTGCAATTCTTTAGCAGTCGCAATTTGATAGCACCCGTCAGCAATTTTAGGCAGCACCGGGGAAAGCAAAGGAACCGTGCTAGAGCTTGAATTTGCATTGCTCGAAGAGCTGATTGCATTGCTCGAACTAGATATTTCGATAACACCAACCAATTTTCCTTTAAGCACCGGCAAAGAATCTACGCCTACTTCCTGTCCCCATACGCTTCCATTCAAATTTTTTGAATAGTCCAAAACAACACTATCATCTACAACATAATTATGAAGGTTCTGCGCGACAAAACCATTTTCAAACTGTTCCTTGGAGACTTTAATTATACCTTCATCCGGGGTACAATTTCCAACATAATAGACATTGTCTATTTTCGAATAAATCGAAGAATTAGAGGATGGACATTCAGTACTCTTATCAACGTAATAAGAATTCAACACAACCATTCTCCGGTTATTAATTATGGGAAGCGAGGATCCAACAAGTTTGGCATTGCCCTTATTTACGGTCGATTGCCCAATATTGTAAGAATTAACGATTGTCGCAGACCCAGCATTGCTTTCAAGCAGACTTCCTGAAACAGTAAAAGGTCCCTCATTGAACGAATTTGCAATAAGGAGATACACTCCATTACCCCCAACCAAACCAGAACCACCATTCACAAACCCTTTATTGTACGAATTGGAGATGATAAGATGCCCCCCATTTGCCCCAACAAAGCCTCCTGTTTCATAAACTTTTTTACGCACCGTAGAAGCGTTAAAGCAACTATCAATAGTTAAATAACCCGCATTGTTATCGACAAAGGCTCCAGAATAATTTTCAATAAAGTAAGAATTAATCAAGCCCAAATTTTTTATGACAAGAGTATCAGTTCGATCAAGACCCGAAATAAAAGACCCTACATACAAGCCAGAAATCGTATGTCCCTGACCATCAAAGACACCGCCACCTCTAAAGTTTATTGAGCCCCATCTTCTGAAAGACTCATCCATGGGTTGGCCCTTTGAATCTAACGAATCTAACACACCCTTGTTGACTACAATATCGGCAGTCAGCTTGGCACATTTTTTTTCGCTGACCAAATCCTTAAAACCGTACAGTTCTCCAGAACTAGAAATCAAATAGCATCCATCTTTATCTTGTGGCGGAACCACAGCATCGCCATCCCACATCGTATATAATTCTATGTCGCCATACAGATCTTTGCCTATTGACGTGATAACAGATTCAGGTTTATTCTTATAGACCCAACCCAAGAAAACATATCCATGCCTTGAATATTCTGGCAATTTATTAATCCCGTCACCATAAGTGTAGGTCATCATTGTAGAATCCAAAGCACAGCTATACCCTTTATTGCTATAATCGTAATAGCTTGTCTTGCAAAGATTAAGTTTAAATTCATAGGATCCAAAAGCCGCATTTTGCTTAGGCCAATAGTCTCGTGCCGCTATATCTTGCCCCCAAACTTCGCCTCCCTTGCTATTATGAAGCTTGATTGCCAAGACTCCATTTGCCATTTCTTCTGCAGTTATGGACTTTGCCCCAAATTTCTTGGCACAGCCAAAAGTCACAGATTGCGAACAAAGATATCCGCAATCCCTTAGATATTCCTTATAAAACGTATTCTTAAGAGATATGCGACCATCGCACTGCCCCACTATCGGGTCACTCGCCCCTTCATTTTCAACACATGCACTGTAGGAGTTAGTAATGGAAAGCGAATCTTCGTTAGCTCCAACAAAACAACCGGAGACAATTCCAGAAAGAGAGCCCTTGATATAGGAATTTACAATATCGACAATACCACGATTGACACCCACAAAGCCACCTACATAAGCTTTACGTTCTCCCCCGTTTAAGTAATTCGACATCGATGACATAGATATTAAAATCTTGGCATTCTTCTCATTTAACCCCACAAAACCACCATAAACGGAATCGGCATAGACAGAACCTTCGTCCATCGTAACATTTTTCGCATTGAGTTCAGCAGACTTTTCATTGATTCCAAGAACCAAGCCCACATAACTCACACCTGAAACACGGCCAACAAGACCATACATACCCAAAGACAAACCATCAATACCAATTGTTCCCGAGTTGGAACCAACGGCAGCACCTACAAACTTCAAGCCTTCGCCCCAATAGGCGGCAGAAGACTTAAGTGTAAGAGAGCCTTCATTCTGACCCACAAGACTAGCGACATGGTTCCTGCCACTTACACGCACCATAGAAGCCACATTTTCCAGCAAAAGGTTACCGCTATTCTTGGCAACAACGCCACCAACTGTATCGCGTCCCTGAAACTTAGAATAACGTATAGACAAATTCTTGACAACCACAGGATTCTCTTTTGTACCGCCAACAACAGAAGCGATAAAGCCTAGATTGTTCTGGGTTGAATCTTCGACATTTTCAAGTTGCCAAATAGTATGTCCCTGACCATCAAAGGTTCCCGAAAAATTCTTCAACGGAATCCATTGGGCATGAGGCTCTATCGTCGCAGGGTCAACTTCAATTTCTCTATAACTGGAACCTTCATAATCAGGCTTGACGCAAGTATAAACCGTATCCTTTTTCCCAGTGTTTGCATCCGTCACAGTTGTATTGCCACAATAATAAGTTGTAGTATCATTGGCAAGAATGTCATTAGCAAGTTTACCGCAAGCCGAACTTTCCGCGGCACGCCCATCTTTCAAAGTCCCGTTTACAATCGCGGCAAAGCCATAGAGTTCATCAGCCGTAGAAATGGTATAACAGCCATTTTTCACGACGGGTGCAATCGGATTTACTTTCGCACCGACAATCGCACAGGATGCAAGAATGAATAAAATAACCTTTCTCATATATAAATTCCTTTTTTTGCGCAACATATTTTCTTTTTTAATTTTTTATACAACGGACAAAATTTCCAGAATCCTTGATAGAATAACTGATGTCTGCGGTGCTTAAAAAGAGGTCCAACATCATTGCGAATCGTTCATCCCCCACTTCTTCGGTCATGCTCCAAAATTCAGCAAAACGTCGGTCTTCCGTAAAAGATTCATTGCGATACATAAACCCAACAGGATTCGCCGAAAAGCCATAATCATCGGAGCCATTCCAAGTCACTTCCTCGCCATACCATCCAATCTTTGATTTAAGGACTTTTCCCGCCGTCATATCGCCGCCAGCCGTAGTAATCAGAATCCGCCACTCCGTCGAATCCGGCAAATGAAAACCTTCGGGGCAAATCCCACGCACCTTATTAGATAAATTGCAAAGTTTGCCAAAACCACAATTTTGAGGATTTCCAGCATCCGAAGCTAGTTTCACCGAGTCAATCACCGCAGCCCAGGTGTAGAGCCGCCCAGCCACCGCACAATTTTCAGACTTATCGCCAAAGCACCAACTACGCCCTAGAAGACTCGGCGTTTGAACACTATCCGCATAGTTCAAATTCTCCGCCATCCATACCTGATTGCCAATTGTTACAACCTTATAAACTTGTCCATCACGATCATCAACAATGGAATCATATTTTATTTCAGGATTAAAGTACACCTCTTTAGGAATACTCCAATCAATGAGAAAACCGTTGTAAACGCCTGATAAAAATTCATAGCTTTCCGCAAAATCCTCTACGTACTTTTCGAATAACGGAACCGTATCCGCATATCCCCAACTTTCGATATTCTTGCGAATCATTGCAAGTTGGCCTTCACTCTTAGCCGTTGACGCCCAATTTACAATATCCACCTTTATGCCATCAATCCATTTACCGCTTTTAGCAAACGATGTACTGAACAAGTCCATACGTTTCGCGAGTTCAGCACTTCCCACATTTTTCCCTGAATCGCCAGATACTTGCATCAGCACGCTCACCGCAAGGAGAGCCGCGTTTCCGTCGCCCTTTTCGAAGATGTTCAAGTTTTCAAATTCGTCAACATTATTCGCAATATCAAACGATGTGAGCACCTCGCGTTCAGCTTGAGCTTTCGCCACCGCAAAGTCCATTTTTTCAACCGTCACGAGGTACTTCACACGTTCGTACTCCAAATGCGTGAGCAAGTTGACGTTCACAGTCTTTCGAACGCTAAGGTCGGTCAGAGCCTTGAGCGAGAGCTTATCCGAAGACTCTTTTCCGGTCACTTCATTGAGGTAATAACCCGTCACTTCGAACAACGCACACGAAGCCTTGAGATTGACGCCATCTATAGCAAAGTCGCCTTTGTCGCTTTTAACGTTGCCTGTAAATTTTTCGCCAGTCAGCTCTAGCGTCTTGCAATCCACGCCCTGCACACTCACAATAGAACCTGTCACAAACGGTCCCTTCTGCGAAACGCCCGCCACATCCAAATCCTTGACGGCATAAATGCCGGCATCGTCCGACGAACCGCCAGCAACCTCAGAATCCGAGCACGCCACAAAAAAGCACGCAACCAAAGCAAACAAAAAAGCAAATAGTTTATTCATCATCACTCCCAACTTTTCGACTCCATCCTGGAGCCAACTGCGTTCTCGTCTTCATCACGCTTATCAAGCCGTTCGCTTATCGGGAACAACTGCAAGTTCAAGCGATACACCCTCTGCGTTTTGTTACTTTCCGTAGCAATAGCAATAATGCGACGGCGGAATTCCAGAAGTTCTTTCTTAATCTGTTCATAGGATTCCTCCGTAAGCCCCAACACGACTCCCGACATCGCGCGCTCCGCAAGCGGTAAATCCAAAGCCTTTACAGCAAGCTCGCCCATCTGTCGTTGCAAATCCTTTGCTGCAAGTGGCACAGCATCCACGGAACCCATCGAAATAGACTTGTCCGTCTGCACATAATTTCCTTCTCTATTTTTTTTCAAGAGATTTGCATCTTCCAAAAAGTCGAGTGTTTCGGAAACCTCCGCTGCAGAAATTTTCGGTTTGCACACACGAGCCATTTCGGCAGGCCTTGCTCCAGGCATATGCGGAGCGAGTTCACGGAGCAACGGATTTTTCCAGGACTTGTAATAATCAAATTCTTCGCTGCCAAGCACGCGGACTTTGTGCGCTCTGGCCAATGCACAGCGTTTTTCGAACGCTTCCATCTTCGCCTCGTCCCCTTTTGCATGGGCATACGTAACCATCAGAACAAAATATGTCTTCTCGAAACCGGCAAGCCCCATGGCATTTGCGACCGACCCTGCGGCACTGATGCTCAGATTCTTTTTCCCCTCACAAACGTACTTCAAAAAAACTGCCGACGAAAATCCGGCATTTCGAGCAAACTCACGCCAAGTAAAAGCGGAGCTGCGTTTGCGTTCATCATAGTAATCCTGCATGAACTTGCGATAATCTGTATATTCAATAATCGCCTTCATGATTACAAATATAATTTTTCAACAGCATTAGAATACAAAAATCGTCGTTTTTCGCTCAATTTTTACGTTTTTATCTATTTTTAGACTAAATATTCAATTTTTTAGAATACAAGACGTGTCCTAAGAATACAAAAAGGCCCCGCTATTACCAGCGAGGTCCCTTCATTCCCCAAATTTCAATCGTCTATAATTCTAGTCCTTGATGCAGCGGACAGAATAGCCGTTTGCCTTACTATAAGCATACAACGCCGAAGCATCATAGCCGTTCCCCAATCGATTACGATACGCCGTATCAGAACCACCTTCAGAAGCGCTCCAGAAGAAGGCATATACACCATAGTCGTCAAACGACTCATTCTCCCTTCCGCCTACCGCCATTGCCGAAAAACCGTAAGAATCCGTGCCATTACCACCAACTCCAACATAACCAGAATTTTTCCACCCCATCTGCGACTTGAGAGCTTTGCCAGATTTGTCCTTGCCACCCGTTTGGGTAAACAAGACATTCCATTCATCGTCCGTCGGCAAATGAAAACCTTCAGGACAAATTCCACGAATCGGCTCCGGGAGTTCAAAGCGACAATCTTTACCCATGCCACAATCCAACGGATTTTTCGGATCGTTCACAAGCGAAACCGAATCAATAGCTGCCGCCCATGTATATAAACGACCCGCAACGGCACATGCATCAATCATTTCACCCTCAAAATACATAAGCCAATCATACATAGCGCCATAGCACCAGCTACTCCCCTTCAGGCTCGGAGTTTTAACGCTATCGGAATAATTCAAATTCTGAGCCATCCACACTTGATCACCAATTTTCACCGTCTTATAAACTTGTCCGTCACGGCTATCGACAATGGAATCGTATTGGATATTTGAATTCAGATAAGTTTCTTTGGGGAGTCTCCAATCAAAGCCTTCGTCAGGAACAGTTGAGGCAATAACGCCTCCATCTTCGACACAACGAACGCTATAGCCATTAGTTTTTTCTACTGAATACATGAATACATAGGAGTTAGATGTTTCCATATGTACAAAATAAGCGTCATTACCATCATAAATTTCTGTCGCCGTCGCCGTCCAAAAATAAGCATCGCGGCCTTCAGAAGAAAATCTATATCCATTTTGGGTAGAGGAACCTGCAGGCAACACAGAAAAACCAACGCTATCCGTCCCATTCCACTTCATCATCGACTTGAGATATTTGGCCGCGCTCCCCTGGCCTCCAACTTCAGTAAACAAGACACTCCATTCATCTGAAGTAGGCAAATGCCATCCGTTCGGACAAGCGCCCTGAACAACCTCCGGGAGCTGGCAGACTTTGCCATATCCGCAATCTTGCGGATTCGCTTTATCATTTGCAAGTTTCGTCGAATCAATAGCCGAAGCCCATGAATAAAGGCGGCCATACACCTTGCAATATTTCAAGGAATCATCATAACAATGGCTATCTTTAGCCTCGTAATTCAAATTCTGCGCCATCCAATTTAGATTTCCGATTTTTATGGTTTTATAAACTTGTCCGTCACGTGAATCAACGATGGAATCGTATTTAATGCTAGGACGAGGCGTTGGAACATAAGATTCGTCATTCACACAACGAATATTAAAGAAATACTCTTTGGCGTAACCCGTAAGAAATGATGACAAATAATCAAGATTATCCAAATTCATAAGTTTTGCAGTAGTAAAGCCATTCTCTGAAGCACTCCAGAAGAACGCTTCATGACCTTCACGGTCGAAATTGGCATCGTTTCTGCCACCACCAGGGGCCGCTGAAAATCCATAATCGTCCGAGCCAGCGACATAATCTTTATCATCACTACTTTTGTACCAACCTTCTTTAGACTTAAGTTTCGTACTTGCTACAGATTTTCCGCCTGCCTCAGCAATCAAAATATTCCATTCCGTCGAGTCGGGCAAATGAAAACCTTCAGGACAAATGCCTCGCACGGGATAAGTCGGCAAACACCTCTTGTTATCGCCACAATCCTTGCCGTTCGGGCTATACACTCCGGCAACATCCATCGCCGTCATCCAATCATAATAGCGTCCTAATTCATCACAAGTCGTTGTCGTATCCCTTAAACAATGGCTATTTTTCGTTTCAAAATTCAAGTTTTCAGCCATCCAAACTTGATTACCTATTTTAACAGTCCTGTAAACATGCCCGTCGCGGGAATCAACGATGGAATCATATTTGATATTTGGATTCAAATATTCCCCTGTACCATAAGTTAATTTACCAGTCCAAGAAGACGAAGATACTTTCTTACTGTCACTGGATCCTTCGCGGCTGTCGCTGCTCAGAACGTTTTTAGAGGAAGACGAGCTCAAGGTCACTGAGCCTGCCGAAGTGACCGAACTACTAGACGTTCCCGGAACAGTGTCCGAGGCGACATTCTCAGCAAACTTTTCGACAACAGTTTCAAACGCAGAAACTTCGCCTGAACCGCCCCACTTTTCGATGTTCTTGCTAACGTTTTCAAATTCGCCATTTTTGTCAGCAGTTGCTGCCCATTCCGCAATTTCCGTTTTCGTTTTATCGTCATCCCACGAACCGTCTTTCGCAATGTCCGCGGCAACATCGTTCATGCGTTCAACAAGCTTTGCGACTTTCAAATCCGATTGCATCATCACGCTCACGGCAAGCAATGCCGCGTTGTCATCGCCTTTTTCCAAGATGTTCAGATCTTCGGACAACGCAAATTCACCATCTTTCGCTTTCACGCTAAACGCGGCGAGTACTTCTTTTTCAGCCTTCTTCTTGGCCTCCGCGAATTCCATTTTCTCTTCAGTGACGAGATTCATCACGCGTTCGTATTCCAGTTCCGTGAGCAAGTTGATGTTCACATTCTTACGGTCCTTCAAATCGGTCAATGCATGGAGCGTGAGCTTGTCCTTCGTCTTTTTACCGGTAACTTCGTTGAAGTAATAACCCTTCACTTCGAACGCGGCACACGTCGAGGGCAAATTAACGTCCTTGATTTCAAAGTCGCCCTTGTCGCTCTTGACGCTACCCGAGAATTTTTCGTCGGTCAGTTCCATCGTTTGGCAGTCGATTCCCTGCACCGTCACAGAGGAACCCTTTGCAAACGGGCCTTTCTGCGTTACGCCAGCCACATTCAAGTCCGCGATGATTCCCGCATCTTCCGTGGTACCGCCAGCAGTCTTATCGCTGTCGGAGCACGCCACCACAAAAGCCGATGCCAAGGCAAAAGCAGCAGCCTGAACAAACACACCCTTGATGAACCCAAACATTCTCTTCCTCACTT
>Ga0247609_10004066_pt1 | contig 14640 bp, 10 predicted proteins | sample 172DNAGHGlowgp2_FD_193487 | JGI IMG/M metagenome (GOLD analysis project Ga0247609, IMG submission 193487) | Sheep rumen microbial communities from Palmerston North, Manawatu-Wanganui, New Zealand - 1728 DNA GHGlow gp2 | ecosystem: Host-associated > Mammals > Digestive system > Stomach > Rumen ...
TTTACAGGCGTAAGCGCATCCTCTGCCGGTAAAGGTTCATAATTTAATTCAATTGTTTCAAAAGCCCTGAGGTTATTAAGCTTTATTTCGAGGTCGGTTATGTAAAGTGAAAGAGCTTCTTCATTTTCAAAAACAGTTTTTTTATCTACAGGAACTTCGTTTGCAAGGGCATATTCCTGAGTACAACCAAAAATCCAGTGGCCGCAGCCTTTAATGGCATATTCAACATCTTCAATTTTGTATTGCTGTGAAAAAATAGGTAAAAATGCAGATATAAAAAGTGAAATAAGTAAAATTGCTCGTTTCATTAGTAAGCACCACGTCCTTTAAGAACGACATATACTGTTTTAATTAAAATCCATAAATCAAGCCATACAGACCAGTTCTGGATGTAGTAAGAATCAAGGGAAATGCGCTCTTCATATTCAGTATCGGAACGGCCGGAGGTCTGCCACATACCGGAAAGACCAGGTAAAACAGAAAGAACATAATCTTTATAAGGTCCATATTTTTCAAGCTCAGGCTCTGTAACCGGGCGGGGACCTACAAAACTCATCTGTCCAATAAGAATATTTATAAGCTGAGGAAGTTCATCAAGACTTGTTTTACGAAGGAATTTTCCAAATTTTGTAACACGTGGATCGTTTGTAAACTTGCGGTCCTTTTCCCATTCTGCACGCATTTCCGGGTTATTTGCAAGGATTTCTTCAAGTTTTTTATCTGCATCAATACACATTGAGCGGAATTTCCAGCATTTGAATTCCTTTCCATTTTTGCCAACACGTTTATGGCCATAAAAAACAGGTCCACGCGAAGTAAGCTTTGTAAGGATAATTAAAATGATGAAAACCGGAATAAGAATAGGCGAGAAGAAGAGAATTAATCCTATATCCAGAAGTCTCTTTATAAAAAGATTTGTCTTAAAGGTTAGGTTATGAGTAGATGCAAAGCCAATAATACCTGCAATATCCTTAAGCTGCTGAGAACATGTAAACGACGACTGACTCTTTGAAACTGCAATAGTGTAGCGGTAAGAAGTCATTATGGAAGAAATTTCACCGTGATAGTCGCAGATAATAGCCTGTTTTATATTGTAGTTGTGAATGCTTTCTATAATTTCATCATTTGGCGGAAAAACAGGTATGCCATCTTTCATACCGGCATCATTCAAAGACGCATCAATAATAACAGCCGGTTTATATCCTAGATATTTGTTGCGGTTGAGCTTATTTATAACTTCATCTGCACTGTTACCGGTACAATAAATTACAGCAGGAACTCCCCACCATGAAAATTTAGAGAATTTTCTTTTAGCAAACTCACGGAAAGTAGGCAGAAGAAACATTGACATAACAAATGCTAGTGAAAATGCCAGGATAATATAAATGCTGCCCGAGTTTTTCTTCATAAAAGCGGCAGGATCAGCTTCTGTAAGGCTTGAAACAAGAACAAAAGAAACAATAACACTAAAACCAAAGAAAGTAGAAATTGTATATTTTTTTACCTGCTCAGCTGCCGGAATCATAATTCCAGGATAAAGTCCCATAAAAGCAAAAAGCAAAAGGATGAATGGCAGGAAAACAGTGTAATTTATGAATGAACGGAAGTTGATGTCATGAATAGCAAAAAGGTTTACGATGAAGAAGCCAAGGCCGATGCATAAAGTGAGAACTATAATATCTACAATAAAAAGAGAAAGACCAGAAAAAAACGAACTTGTCCTTGGGTAGTGCTTTTTGAGATAAACTTGGAATTCCGAATTATTCATATAATAATTATAATATTTAATCGATAAAGTGTCTATTCAAAAGTATTATAAAGCCAATATGTGAGTGATATTAACAATTTTTACCCATTATGTTATATTTTACTTATGAAGACAAAAAAGAAAATTGTGTCAATTTGTATAACATTCCTGCTTTGCTCAGCGCTTTTTTCTAACGTAATAAATGACGCTCAGATTATTCCACCGGAATCGCCTATTTATTCTGATTTTTTAAAGCTGCAGGCAAATTCAAAACTTTTCAGCTTTACAAACAACACTCCTATAAGTGTAAGTGAGCTTAAATTTTATCTTAAACAATATGATTATGATGCTTTAAATGATTACGGTAAGTTGTTATATAACAAGCTTCATGATGAGCTGTATACAAAAGAAGACTTGTTCCCAAATGTTCCAGACTTTCATCTTACTGTTCATCCTCAGTTGAATCTTGAGTTTTATTATAAGACAAATAAAGATATTCCCTGGTCCTTTGATTATTATTACAAGGATAATATAATTACAGCTCCCTTAAATATTGGTTATGGTGATGTAATTGCAATGGGTGGAAATTTCTTTTTAGGAAAAAATCATATTGCCGCCAGTAGAAATGATAATTTTTGTAATTTTCCGCTGAATATCACAGAAAAATTTGACCCTCTTGATGTAGAGTTTTATTTTCCAACCTTTGCCTATGCCTCTTTTGGCAAAACTTACGAAAACTGGGGCTTTAACTTTCAGGCAGGAAAACAGGGAAAAACAATTGGTCAAACCTTAACCGGCAGTATTATTTATAATAAAACCTTTGAAACCGATGCATATTTTGAATTGGATTTCTTTACTCCAATTGTTAAATTTACAAGTGATGTTGTTCATGTAAGTTCAAACCGTATGGATAATATTCAGCAGGGGTCAAATACAGAAAGATATCTTTACTTACATCAGTTTGATATCCGACTTTTTAAGAAAGTCAAATTCAGCATTATGGAAGCTTCTCTGGTAGTAAATCCTTTTTCTCTAAGATTTTTAAATCCAATTCCATTTATGCATCAATTTGGCGGCTGGCTTAATTATTCAACAGATGAAAATAAAAATATTTATAGAGAAACAAATTTCTGTGCAGATTTTGCTTACATGCTTGAATATTGCCCGGTAACAAATCTTCGCCTTTATGCAATTTATAATCAGATAGAAATGCAGCTTCCTTATGAACGTGGTAACTCCTGGGGTAGATATTATCCTAATTCTATAGGCTTGCAGGCCGGTGCAGATTACAGCTTCTTGTTACAAAACAATGATACCTTAAATTTTGCCGCTGAGTTTATTTATAATTCACCTTTTATGTATATTAAACAAACTCCTTCTGCTTCTTTATATAAGTTTAGAATAGACATGCAGACAAAAGAAAAGGTTTATTCCTGGATTGGTTCTCCTTATGGACCGGATTGTATTGGCGGCATATTTGATATTGAATATAAAAATCCAAAATTTTCAGCAGGACTAGGTTATTCACTTTTAGTTCATGGACAAAACGATATTTCAATTTTCGAAAGCATGACAGATGACGGAAAGTATTATGATTATTATCCTTCGGTAGAATATAAATTGCGTAAAGAGGGATATATAACCGACGAAGATGAAGAAGCTCTGTACCAGAAAGCTATGAGTATGAAAATTTCAGGTATTCAACAGATCACAAACAGCGTAACTGTCAAAGGATCTTATTTGTTTAATGAAAAGTTTGAGATTAATGGTCAGATTATATTTGATTACATTATGAATTCTAAACATCAAAAAAATAACAATGATTTTGGTGTGGAATTTGATATAGCATTTACATATAAAATTTTATAATAATTCTGGAGAATTTGATGAAACATACTTTTATAAAAAAACTTGGAGTTTTTATTTCTTGTTTAGGCTTGGCTTTTTCTTTATACGCTCAGTCAAATAATACTGTAGACATAGAAGATGATGTATATAACTTTTTACGAATTGCAGAAACCCGTGGGCTTTGTGATTCACTTTCTCCTGTTCGTCCATATACAGAAAAATATATTACAGAAAAATTGGATCAGATTCTCGAAAATCTAGACGATGAAAAGCAAAAAATAATTGTTGAAGAATATAAAAATCAATATGTGAGGGAAGATGGCCTTTCTCTAAAAAAAGTGGCATATAAAACCACAGAAGAAAAAGGCTCTATACCAGTTACTTTTGCCATTGATTTTTATAATGAAGATTTTATTTCCGGAGGATTTTACTCTAATTCTTCTAACAACAGTGTAGGTTATGATTTTTTTGGATACATGAATATTTTTGGAGATTTAGGGAATAACATTTCTTACCGTTCTCTTACTTACATCGATGTTACAAAAATGAATTTAACAAAGCTTGGCCAGTACAACATCGGCTGGTGGTGGTACGATGATTATGAAGATAAAGCTGATTTTGTTCGAGAAGATCACTTTAGCGACAGAACTATAAACACTTACAGAAATTATGCCGTTCTTCCATACAGCTATAAAAAACACTGGGATGGTTCTGTATATTATTTACACGGTGGATTAAATTCTACAGGTCTTACAGGCTGGCCTTTTGAAATTGCCGGCGGTTTTGGAATGCAGGGAGAAATTCACGGCTCTTTCCTTGATGATTTAATAAGCTTTGGAATTGGCCGCTATAACCGTGAATGGGGTGCAATGGATACAGGTTCCAGCCTTGTTTTAAACCAGAATGCACATCCTTTTTTTGGTATAGATACTACTGTAAAACCTTTGAGCTGGTTGAGTTTTTCTGCTCTTACAGGTTTTCTGGAATTTCCAAATCAGAATTATATAAATGACAATGCCTGGTATCCACGCGACGACTCTGGAAATAAAATAGATGATATTAAAGATTCCTTCTTCTTCCATAATCTGTTTTCTATGGCAGAATTTAATTTTGACGCAGATTATTTTCATTTTGATTTTGGTAGTACTGTAGTTTATCCAAATCGTTTTGAATTAGGTTATGCATTCCCACTTGTAGACCGGGTTGTTTATCAGAATAACGTAGGAGATTATGATAACCTTGCGCTCTTTGCAAATGTAAAAGGAATGTATCCTGGAATTGGTTCTATATGGGGCTCTGTTTATATTGATGAAATAAACGCTCTTAAAACCGATGCTTTACACAACACACGCTGTATGTTTGCATATCAGGCTGGTTCTAAAATAAATATTCCATGGCTTCCTTTTACTGCACTTTCATTACGCTATAGCAAGGTTGAACCATATTGTTATACACACGAAGCTTTGGATCCGGAAAAAAATCAGCCTTATTACCCACATTATATTTGTGAAAACTATACAAATAATGGAGAATCCTTAGGCTATTACTTACAGCCAAATTCTGATGAATTATTTGTAAAAATAGAAAGTCAGCCTTTACCGGCAGCTTTATTTAGTCTACGATATCAGTTCATAAGACATGGAGTAGACTGGGGTAGTGCTTCTAATATTTACAGCGGCTCTTCTATTTATTCTGAGCTTCCTGCAGGAAAATATGGCCCCGGACGAAATAATCTTCATAAATACTTCTTAAAAGACGGTACTTATGAATGGATGAACATTATTGCCTTAGAAGCTTCTTATGATTTTAATCACTTTGGAGTACCAATTAAACTTTATGGAACAATTGGTTACGTACATAACTGGTTTACCACTATTGGAGATGCCAGTCCTTCTAAAAACACAAAGTATTCAAAATTCAGCAATGATGAATATAAGGAGAATAGAGGACTTGTTCTTTCTTTAGGAATAAAAGCCTGCGCCTTTTAATTTTATTCTGTAAAAGTCTTTTCTTTTACAGAATAATTTGTGCCGTCAGAAGTAACTAAAATATATCCGGCTGACTCTCTGAAAAAAAGTCTTGATTGTGCTTTTTTATAAATTCTGGAAATTCCATAATTCGAAACCGGATATTTTACATATTCATTATCTTGAGAAATAGCAATTTCAGGCGAAACTGCTTTTACAAAATCAAGATTGTTAGAGGTATAAAATTCTGCGTGATGAGGAACTTTTAATACCGTTGACTTTAGTTTTGAACCATAAGTTTTGGTAAGAATCTCATCGCCTTGTTTGTATAAATCGCCGGTAAATAAAATAGAAAAATCGTCATAGGTTAATTTAAAAACCAGAGATGTGTTATTTTTTAAACGCTCAGTTTTTCCTGGATTATAAAAGGCATCATAAATATCCTGATCAGTAAGATTTGGCCAGAGAACGTCAATTTTACATAGAGGATCTTCGCAAATTGTAAATGAATCACCTTCTTGCAAGCGAATTGGTTCAATTTTATTGTCTTCAAGAATCTCACTTACAAAGGCATCTCCAAAAGAATCAAAATGAACGCCATTCCAATAATAGTTTTTAATTGTAAAATGGTTTAATAATATTGGAACATTGCCAATATGGTCCATGTGATTATGTGTTGCAAAAAAGTAATCAATTGTAGTAATTCCAAGCCCTTCCATAAATGCAAGCAAATCATCTTGACCTTCGGAATCAAAGCAATCAACCATCATTACTTTTCCGTCGGGAAGGAATACAATTATTCCATCTCCCCATACCATGCGTTTGTGTTTTGTAGATTTATCAACTTTCATAAAAGAAGGAAAATAAATTTTAATTTGAGGTTTATCAATATTTAATTTTTTGCTGCCTGTAATATTCTCATATAAGTCGATTTTCTGATCTTCGATAGGTTTTGAAATACATGATGAAAAAAGTATAGTTACAAATAAGGAAAGTAGTTTAAGAAAAAAATTTTTCATTATTTCTCCAATTGATTTTTAATTATGGCAGCTAGATTTTTACAGCAATCTTTTGGATAGGTATTCAATTTTTGATTCATATCTTTAATTGCTTGTATAAATTGTTCCGGATTATTTTTAGCCTGTAATAATGCATCTGTAAATTGAGCTTGACTTGAAGGTTTTAATCCCGGGGTATTTTCCATGTAATCCATTACAAAGCCGGATGTTTTTAATTCTTCTGCCAGATCATAAGGCAGGAAAATCATTGGCCTTTCAAGCGGCATATAATCCAGATAAATTGAAGAATAGTCTGTAATGAGAGTATTAAAAATGTTTATGTAATCCATTACCTCTGTATATTTTTTTGCAGAAAAAAGCGATACGTTTTTCATCTTCAGAATATCAACTGGTATTGTTTCTTCATATGCCGGATGAAAGCGTACATAAATATGAATTTTGTTTTGTGTAAGAAAGTTTTCCATTTTTTCAAAATCAAAATCGGCAAAAGGAAAAAGCTTAACTTCTGAATGCTTGCGCCAGGTTGGTGCATAAAGAACTTTAAATTCAGTATTATCAATTTCCGGTAAAACCAAAGGTTCTTTAAAAAGAGCATCTGTATAAGGTTGCCCGCAAATAACAGTACGACGAACTGAAGTTCCCATAGATTTTGCGACAAGTTTTGCCATAAAGTCTGAAGTAGCAAGAGAGCAGGTGATATTTGATTTGTTTAAGAAATAGTAGAGCTTTTTAATAAAGTGACCGTCTTTTTCGGTAAAACCAAGACCCTTTAAAAGAATACCATGTCCCAGATGAAGTACATAACGACGGAAGCGAAGGAACAATCCGCCAAGAGGTAAGTCCAGCCAGGAAACAATCCAGGTTGCGGCATGAATAGCGATTTTTTTCCCTTCTTTTGTTCGGGTATCTATAAAATGGTCGCCATATTCTTGAGTAAGCGACTTTAATTTTTCTTCATCATTTACAACAAACTTTACAGTGTAATCCGGTTCATTTTTAAGAAAGTATAAAAATAAATGTTTTGAGTTTGAATTAAAACAGTCGCAGTGCATACCGCAAAAAACAATCAGTTTTTTGTCACGTTTGCAGAATAACGATAAAAATGCATAGGGCAGGCTACTTATAATATGATGCAAACGGGATGAAGTATAACGATGCTGGTTTTTGTTTGAATCTTCTTTCATTTATTCTTCCTGATATGGTCCAAAATCAATTTCTTCGATTGTGTGATAATCATTAGAACGTTTATCTTCCGGAGGCGGAGTCATGTAGTCTCCATACTGTTCTCTAAGGAAGGTGTCATAATCCTTGGGAATTGGGTATTGCTTGCCTTCAAACTCTGTTGTTGCAAGCTCTGTGACAGTGCTGCGTAAGTGACGTTCTTTTTTGTATGAGGTGCCGCCTGCAATTAGGAATACCCATTTTGAATTTGGGTTCTGATATTTGAGGTGGTAATTATCTACAATTTTTATCATTTTTTCCAAAGGAACAATTCTTGTAAAGAATGCAGCAACCCCAATTATAATTTTTCTTGCTATGCTGTTTCCACCATATTTATATCCCATTCGAGCTCCTACAGCCTTTTTTAAAAGACGGAAAGAATCTCCATATATTCTGCAGCGAAGATTATTATCAGGTAAATCATCATAAGGAAAAACTTCAACAAAAATACCATCATGAATAGATAAACCTTTGCGGTGTGTTTCTACATATTTTGTGCCGTTTATACGGATTCGGGCAAGCTCAAAATCGGCACTTCCTTTTTCGGTAGAAGGAGTTTGCAAAAAGAAGTGTTCCTTGTCTAAATCTGTTTTACAATACTCAATAAATTTATCATAATCACTTCGCATCATTCCAATATCAATGTCGTCATCCCATGGAATAAAGCCTTTATGTCGAATTGCACCAATGAGGTTTCCTGCAATTAGAAAATATTTTAAATCATGTAACTCACAGATTCGTTTTACTTCATCTAGGGCTTTTAATTCTACGAGCTGGAGTTTACGTAATATATCATTTGAATAAGTCATATAGCTTTATTATCCTTTTAAAATTCGATTGTCAAAATACTATAATAATTCCATGATAAATATCATTTCTTTCTTACATCTGTATCATTAGAAAAATGATTATCTGCTTTCTTTTTCATTTGTTCGTAATTTTCATATATGCGCTGTTTAAGGTTTGTTGAACTTACACCAGCTCCATAAGGGAAGTATACTACATCAACTCCAAGTTCTTTGAGGTAGTCATATTTACCGGCCCAGTCGTCTCCAACAACAAAAACATCAAAGTTTAATTTTTTTACTTTATCTGCATGATCCAAAGAATGCTGAGGAATAACAATGTCTGGATATTTGAGTGCTTTAACAAGCGCAATTCTTTCATCAAAAGGAATTATTGGAGTTGACTTATAGCTTTCTACAAGTTCATCTGTATTTACGCCAACAATAAGAATATCACCAAGGGAGCGTGCGTATTCAATCATTTTAATATGGTTAGCATGAAGCATATCAAATGTTCCGCTTGTATATACAACTGTTTTTCCTGCAATCATTAATGTCACCTCTTTTATATAAGTTCTCGTTTTGCCAGGTCTTCAAAAACCTGAACAAGTTTGTCGATTTCTTCGTTTGAAATTGAACCAATGTGGCCCACACGGAATACTTTTTCGGCCATATCTCCGCCATTAGGACAAATCCAGATTCCATATTCATCTTTGATAATTTCAAAGATTTTATGAGCATTTACACCAGGCTTTGTTGGTATAAGGGCTGTTACACAGTTTGAAGTACTGTCTTTATCTGTAAACAATTTAAAAGGAATATGGTTAATTTTATTTCTAAAATATTCTGCACGTTCTGCAGCAGCTTTGTTCATTGCTTCAATGCCACCATTTGCTTCAATACGTCGTAATTTTTCATTAAGCATTAAAAGTGTTCCAACTGCAGGTGTAAATGGAGTTTGACCTCTTTCTCCGTTTTTTAAATAATCTGCGTAATTAAAGTACATGCTCTTTACTTTATTGTTATAACAGCGTTTTTGAGCTTCGGTATCCATAACTGTAAAACTCATAGAAGGGGGGAGTGCAAGTGCTTTCTGACTTCCTGTAATTGCTGCATTAATATGCATCTGTTTCATTGATAATTTATCTGCCAAAAATCCGCTTACAGCATCTACAAAAAGAAAACATCCATTTCTCTGGCAAAAATCTCCAATCATATTCATGTCATAAAGAACACCTGTGGAGGTTTCGCAAAGCTGCAAAGCCATTCCTGTATATCCGGCATTTTCATATTTAGAAAGGATTTCTTTAGTAAGAGCTTTTCCATATTCAAGTTTTATTTCTGTAAAAGGAATCTCATGAATCTGGCAAAGCTCAACAAGTCTATGGCCAAAACTTCCTCCATTTACAACAAGTAGTTTGTCTGCTGACGTAAAGAAGTTCATAATTCCGCCTTCCATACTTGCGGTTCCTGAACCAGTCATAAATATTACTCGTGAATCTTCTGGTGCATCAAAAAACTTACAGAGAAGTTTTTCGTTTTCTTTCATAATTGCAGAAAACTCAGGTGTTCTGAAATATGGAATCTGGTCCATGCCCATCTTTCTTGTTTCTTCGTCCATTTGAACTGGACCAACTGTAAAATTTATCATTTATTACCTTCTTTATTGTTTTAATTCTTCTGAAGAACCTTTTTTGCTAAAAGAAACCATTTTGAATATAATTTTGTATATAAACCGCCCCAAATTGGTAGTAAATATGTACCAAAACATTTCTTAAAATCATTGAGACCTTTGTATTTTCCATTTCTAAGGAAAGCATAAGCCCCTCCAGTTTCAAAATATCCTGTTTTACCAAAGCTTTCACGAATAATACAAATTACTTTAAAAAGAAGATATTTATTAATTCCAACTTCTTTTTCGTTTTTAGAATCACCCCACCAGTAATAAGCTGTGTTTTTATATATAAGAATTGATGCGGTTGAAACAATTTCACCAGAATTTTTATCTCGTAAAAAGAATATCTTGCATATTTGTTTTGGTAAGAGATTAAAAAACATATGTTCGTGATAGGAATCTGCAATGATAGAAGATTTTGCATTTGTTCGTGTATAGGTTTCTTTGTGTAATTTTATATATGTCTGACAATCTTCTTTATTTGATTTTGCTTCTATTATTTCATAATTATCAGCGGCATCTATTTTTCTGATAGCTTGTCTTGTAGTTTCTTCGCAATCGGCAAGCATTCTGTCATCAGGTTTTGATAAATCAATTGCATATGTATATCTTACTTTTGGTCTAAAATTTAAGAATTGTAATGGATTAACAGCAGTCTTATTGTTCTCAAGATTGGCTTGAGTTAGGGGAGGAAGCTCAATATCAAAAGTCTTGATATTGTTAATGTTCATTAAATTATCTATATAGTTTTCATAACATTCCTTTACTTTTCGAAATTGCTTTTTTGGAAGATTATCTTTGAGAACATATCCCCATCTTGAATGAAAAGTTTCCTTTTTTAGTTTAAGTTTTGATAAAAAAGGATGACTGTTAGTTTTATGAAGTTGTAATATAAAAAGCAGCTCATCGTTGTTATCTTTATCAACAATGGCAAATGAATAGTTTTTATAAGAAGCTTCACGATCTATACCAATCATTTCATGAAGAAAATATGCCCATCCCATGGAATTTGCATATACAAAATCATTCCATTTTGTGCTATCAATTTCGTTTTGCTGTTTAATAATGCATTCCATCTTTATTTCCCAAAATTTATATATACTACTATAATATCGCTATATAAAATTATTAGCAATTAATTATTCTGATACATAATCCTTATATTTAATTTTCCCAAATAAACATTTAAGAATTGAATAAATGTATACCAGGACAAATGATATTTTAGGTGATTTATTAGAAGTTTTTATGACATAATAATAAAATAATTTTGTATTGTTTCGATCTGCGTATTTATTTAGTTCTTTATAAAGTTGTAGATACTTTTTCTGTGAATAAATAGTTCCTCGGGCAATGCAGTTGGATTTCATAATATAACATCTTCTTTCAAAAGCTACACGAGCAAAATCTCCATTATGAGATTTTAAATAATCATCCATGTATTTTATTGCTGTAAAAATAAGATCTGAAGTTTTTTCTGTATATAAATTATGAACATAAGAGCCTTTTCGAATTAAATAATGATACAAAGGTTTATTCACATAACCAATTTTAGGATTGTTAGTTAAAACCTTTATATCAAGTAAAGTATCTTCATGTAAACTGATGTCATCAGCCCATCTGATTTTGTTCTGGATTAGAAACTCTCTCCTAAATAATTTGACCCAAAGATAATCACCAACTTTATAATTAAGAATGTCTATAAGACACTGGTGAGGATCTGGATTAAGAGGGTATTCTCGCAGCTCTTGAATGTTTGAACCTTCTTCAAAAGCATAAGTATCGCAACCTACAAAATCAAGATTATCTTTTTCAGCGGTATTAAAAAGCTCTTCAAGATAATTTGGTTCAACCCAATCGTCACTGTCGGTACAAATTATATATTTTCCTTTTGCGTTATCAAAACCAGTATTTCTTGTCGCTCCAAGGCCTTTGTTTTTTTCGTGCTGAAGAACTACAATGTTATTTTTTAATCCAGGAAATTTTTCTATAACAGAATTTAATTTTTCAATTGATGCATCTGTGCTTCCGTCATTGGTAAAGATGAATTCACATTTTTCTGCCATCGTATTTTTAAACAAAGATTCAGCGCATCTTTCTATATAAGCTTCAACGTTATATACAGGAATTAATATACTTATGTTATAATTCATAATTACCTCTAATTTCTTATCATATTAACAAAAAAAAAATCAATTTTCATTATAACTAGTTACAGTTTTCCAATTGCTTTCGTCAAAAATATTATCGTGAACCGAATACCATTCACCATCACTTGTATTAAATACAGTACCGTTATTACTTTCTACCTTCCAGTTTCGTGAAGATGTTATAAGCTGCGGATGAGCTGTTTTTTCTGAATTGTTAATGATTTTACCTGTAAAAGGATTAACAGGATTTTCAATAATATCCTTAACAGCTAGAGTTGGTGTGTCAGCATTTGTCATAAACTCATCTGAAACAGTATATTCAGTTGAATTAAAATCCTTGAACAATAGAAGCGGATTACACCATTCTACATCAAGCTCTGGATCCTCTAATAACATATTATCAAATTGTTGAAGACTTCTACCATGATCTGCTACAATAATAATTCGTGTATTATCATAAACATCATTTCGACGCATGTAATCAAACCATTTACCTAAAGCCATAAAAGAAGCCATATTAGCATGATAATGACTTTGTCTAAGTTCATTATCCATTTTTATATGTCCATCAGCAGCCGTTTTATAACCGAAATTATCTACTTTGCTGTTTATTTCATAATCAGGTAGTTGAAGTAAGAATGGTTCGTGTGTGGCACTATTTTGGATTAATAAGCAGGTATTTATATCATCATTTGAAATCTGTGTAAAATCAGAAAGAAGAGTTAGGACAGAATACTCTCTAAGGAAAGGATTAGTCTGTACTGTAGAACTGTAATATGTTCCTTTAGAATAAAATATTGGACTTATGAGTAATGGAATAGATTTAAAAATACTATAACAGAAGAAGTTACGATTGTTTTGAAGCAGTGAATATTTATCAAATTCAATGTAAAGTTTGTCATTAAGTATTCTTCCGTTAACAATATTTGCTTTAATATCTGGATGATCATTATAAATCGAAAGATCTGGAACCCAAGTATATCCAGCATATGGCGGATCTATAACTGTAACTTCATAATTATTTTCATCAAATAAATATGGTAGAACCTTAAGAGCTTCATTATGCTTATCTACAAGTAATTCTGTATCTCTTTTATTCATTTCTGTTGGAGTATATTCATAACCACCAAAAAGACCTGGTACTCCATAGTTTGTGTAAAAACCATGAGATATTGTATTAGGATAATAAGTAAAGCCAGCAAATTGTTCTTGTAGCTTTGGTTTTTCTTCAAAAATATATGGAACATAACCAGAAATGGCTCTATCTAGCATAAATACAATTACATTTTTTCCTGTTTTGCTTAGATTAAATAAAGGACGTACTTTTGAAGCAGTATTCATATCTTTCAAAAAGTCCATGGTTGAAAGTTGTTTTTTTGTATTAAAAATTTGTATACCGCATAATATTGACATACAAGTAATACAAATTGAAATTACAATTGGAATAATCTTTTTAAATTTGTATGTATAAAAAAGAATAATCGAAACAATTAATATAACAATAAGGTTAACAAGCTTTTCTGTTTTAGAAATATAAAGATCATCTGTAAAAGTTAATAAAGCTGAAAGATTACCAAGTTTTTTTCCAAAAAACATATAATCTAAAAGAAATATACCAGCGCAAATCCATAAGAAACAATCTAAAAAATATTTTGATTTTTCAGGAAGAATGTAACGAATAATCCCTGCCCATAACAAAAAGAATCCTATTGCATAACAACTAGAATTAACAAGGAAGAGAAGAGGGGGCCTGTAATTTTGTAGATTTATAAACTCTGCCGGTGAACTTGAAATTACAGAAGATGGAATTAAAATACCTGTTAAAACTACAAGGAAAATTCCAGACAGTAAGAACGTAGCAAAAGAAGCCTGATGTGTTTTCAATATATATTTCTTTACAAATTGTTTCTTACAGTATTTTTTTATGTACATTAATACTAGAGGAATAACAACAGTAATCTGGAAGATTATAATAAATATACGTCTTGGTGTGGAAATTAATTTTCCCTTTACTGTTAATAAAACAGTGAATAAGGTTCCAGCTATTGCACAAACATAACATAATACTTTTCTTGGATTCTTTATTTTGTAAAAAATATTTTTGACAAGTGAGAAAATATTATTACAGGTCCAGTAAACAACAAGACCACTTGGAGAATTATAAAGCAAAACAAGGAAAATTAATGCCATTCCATAAGTCTGAAGTTTGTCTTTTAATGGAAAACCTT
>Ga0247609_10004068_pt1 | contig 14637 bp, 11 predicted proteins | sample 172DNAGHGlowgp2_FD_193487 | JGI IMG/M metagenome (GOLD analysis project Ga0247609, IMG submission 193487) | Sheep rumen microbial communities from Palmerston North, Manawatu-Wanganui, New Zealand - 1728 DNA GHGlow gp2 | ecosystem: Host-associated > Mammals > Digestive system > Stomach > Rumen ...
AATAACGATTTATCCTAATCCAGCAAGAGACTTTGTCACGATTGATTGCAGCGAAAAGATTCTGAACTGTTGCTGTTATGACATGCAGGGTATGATGATGAGCAGTAGTTTACGAAACAATCAGATTGATGTACACAACTACCTTCCAGGTATATATATGCTAAAAATAGAGACCGAAGAGGGTGTCTATTATCAACAATTCATTAAACAACGGTAATACTATTTTTTTATTCAAAAAGAAACACTTCAACGGGTTCTGCAACCAACCGACTTTGTTGAAGTGTTCTTTTATTATTTAATCTTAATTGCCACCGAGTGCAGTTGCTGCCACCCTGCTCGATCTGTCACTCGCAACATGAAATGGTAATCACCGGGATCTACATCCTCAGGTATGGGTATATCCAGATGTGCTATATAACTACGCTGTGAGGGTGGAATGGTATAATCCTGATTGAAGACCCAAGCATGTTGCACCTGCTTAGGCTCATCCATCGGGCACTCCGTTGCACTTGTACTATGAGTGTGATGATCGAAATTATGGTGAATCTCGATGTTATATGCCCCAAGCTCCGTATCATCTGTCAAAAGATACGTAAATGGAATTGTTTCGCCACGGTAATATATCTGACACTCAAGAGGACTTGCATCCACTCCTTCTTCGCTAATGACAGGATAGGTCATATCCTTCAATGCATCGTTTTCAGAACTGCTGCACGCACAGAGTACGCACAGCAGCAATGATGAAATTTTAATTCGATTCATATATTGTTTTATTTAACATTAATCGTGATGATGTTCATGCTCATCGTCATCTCCATCCTCCTCGGCAAGTTCGATTTCACACTCAGTCATAGTCTGTTGTCCCTGAGCATCAGTTACCGTGAAATGCAGATGATATTTACCCAATGATGCATCCGCTGGAATCTCTAGATGTTCATGGAATTCAGCATTACGGACTCCTATATATTTACCATCCGTATAAGCTATCTCAAGAAGATCTTCTCCTCCTGCAACTGAATGGATTTCAACATCTATGCGTTGAATAACACCCTCTGCCAACAATGAGGCCTCAAGATGCATATCATGACCTGGATGAGCAATCTTGCTGTTGTCATGGCCCACCTCAGTTAGCGTAACAACAGGTCTTGCCACAGGGATACTTTCATTCTCCTCTTTATCACATGAAGTAAAACATAAACAAATTGAACTTACGAGAGCCCACACAAGGCTCATATATTTTAAATTTTTCATATTGAATTTTCTTTTAAAATGAATAATCTATGGTGTCTCCTAATGATTCACCGTTTTTATTATGAATTAGAAATCGATTCCTACCATCAACGAGATGTTGCGACCAGGTTCTGGCACATCTATAAGACGGTAAAAACTAGTATGGTCGTAATAACGACGATTCAGCAGGTTATCTACACGCAACTTTACATTGAGCATGTTCTTCTTCAATTTGAACAGTTTAGTCATTGCAAAATTAAGCGTCCAATACCCCTCTGTTGGTTTCTCTGGAGGTACAATCTCATTCTGACTTCCTACAATATGGGCACTTAGTTTGACAGTGCCATCGCCCAAAAGATTATATTTATACATGACTCCGACATCTGTTGACCATGGGGGACAGAACGGTAATGTATATCCTTTCTTTTCTCCGGAGCATTGTCGTGCATACAAATATTCTCCTTGTACAAACGTCTCCCATTTAGGTGTGATGTGCCATGTCAACTGCCACTCCGTACCCCAACGCAGCACCTCTGTCTGAGTATAAAGATACAATTGCAGTCCCTCGACATACTGCGCAGTAGGATTCAAATAGATATAGTTCGGAAAATAATTCACATACGGATCTAACTGAACGGTCAGCACATCATTAGACCATCCCACGCCTGCATCTAGTTGGTATGAGACCTCAGGGTCGAGGGTTGAGTTCCCTCGCTCATATCGGAAGATATGATAATTGATACCATCCGCACCCAATTCCTTCGGGATTGGAATACGAAAACTCTTCCCCATATTCGCTTTGAAGTTCCAACGTCCGATGATACGGTTCACACCTACCGACCATGTGAAACTGCGAAAATGGCGGTCTAAGGGCGACGATCGTTCTACATAGATGGAATCACCGCCTACAGGGGTCTTATACCAATCATTGTAACTAGAAATATGCGTCTGAGCATAATCAAACCGAACGCCCGCATTTAGTATCAAGTTCTTACGAAGAGTGAAACGATCCATCACATAGCCACCCATGTCCCAATAGACAAAATCAGGAATGATGAAGCCCCATCCTCCTCGTTGATTATGTTGATGTTCCCAACTGGCGCCTGCTCTTAGTTCATGACGTTTGAAAGCATGACGGAAGGCAAATGAGCCAGAAAAGGTATGTTTATTGAAGCTTCGCTCTAAAGAACAATTAGGCTTTGGCATATATCCATGACTGATCGGTTCTGAATGTTCCTCACGGTGATTATTCTGGTAACTTACATTCAGTTCCAGATTAGTGGAATCCAAGCTCCAGGTTGTATGACTTAACACCTTTAAATGATTCACCCACTGGTGCGGCAAATCAATATCCCGGCGGGATTGATCATAATCGATATCACTCAGTCGCACCTCCAATCCATGTGCATTGGCGAAAAAACCACTCTTCGAATAGCTATCGGAAAAGCGCACACTCGTACGATGATGGTTACCCGTATATCCTATCGTCACACTACCATCACATTCATATCCAGCCGTGTTACGCAACCGCTGATCCTTGAGTCGTATCCAATATGAATAATACTGAATACTATCGGTAGGCACATGACTATCCGCATAATCCAATAACGTGGCATGAAGCTTATAGAACCAATTTCCCTGTATGCCACCCACCTTTGTCGAGAGACCTAATTGACCATTGTTCGAGCGACCGAACAACTGCACCGAACCACTCATAGGTTGCGTCGGTATTTGATTGGTATATAAGTTAAGCACCCCGCCAATAGCATCTGAGCCATAGAGTAGCGCAGCAGGTCCTTTGATGACCTCCACACGATCCACAGCAAACTGGTCGATCTCCAATCCATGGTCATCGCCCCATTGCTGTCCTTCATGCTTCACACCATCCTCCACCACAGCCATTCGATTAAAGCCAAGGCCACGAATGGCAGGTTTGGACACACCACTGCCTACAGACATAGCCTTGACACCCGGCAAGTTCTCCAATGTCTGCATAAGACTTCCCGCAAAGTTTTGTTGAAGGAACTCATTTGTAACCTGTATGGTCGGCTGCGACATACGCAACTGCGTTTCATCTTGCTGTATGCTAACAGTCACCTCTTGTAATTCTATAGTGCTATCTATAGAAGTACTATACTCCCCTCCCATCGCAGATGATGCAATGAGAGCGGCACCTAAAATACTTTTAAGCATAATATGATCTGTTTGAAATAACAAAAATGAGATTGTACCCTATGTTATCAAACAGCTGGAGGTGCGCGCAAACTAATTACGCCATATACTGATAAATAAGCATGATGGCGAGATGGAACAGTTAAATTTCGAGTTTGGAACCAGCTATATATATAAGCAGAAATAGCTGATGCCAAGAATGTTAGTAATAGGAACTGACACAACACACACGGATGCGTGTCCATCGGTAGTTGAGAGAAGTGACCATGACACTGATGTTTCACACAATCAGCACATTCTGTCTCCGCTTTCGTAGAAGAATGGTCATGGACATGAAGAGACGAAAAGAGCAGCATTGACGAAAAAATCGTCAACAACACCCACGATATAATATGTCTTTTCTTCATATCCATTACAAGATACAAAGATATTGCTTTTTATTTAAATCTATTCAAACGAACAGATAATTCCGTAGGAATTAAAAGAATGTTACATGTGCATACGTCTATCTGCCATTTAGCATCTTCTGCATGGTTTTAAATGAAAGAACCATAATAACTATTTAGGGTTGAAAAATAAATCTTGGGACCAACGCATTCCCCTTTTATCCTCATACTCAATAGTGAAATGAAAACGATCACGTCCAACTTCCAATAGGCGCTTTTCTTTATTACTTATTTCATTTTCCACCCACTCACGAAGGATGCAATCACCAAAAAATCCTATTCGATGATGCACTATTTTTATTCTTTCACCATCGGCAGCAGTGGCAACAAAAAAATCTGACAAATACATTAACCCTGAAGGCCACTTTTTAACCACATAACGAGCGATCTCACAATTTTCACATTCCTTGAAACGATCTTTATAACTTGAAGATGGCAAATTCAATACATTGTTACTAATGCGTTTAAAAAAGAGACCTGAAAAAAATTTTTGCAAATAAATTTCTCTATAAAAAGACAAATGAACCGTGTCATTATCAGTATGCAGACGACCTATTTTTTTTGAACACGTAATATATTCTTTTCTGGTACTGTATCCAATTTTTCTGCTACTGTATCAGAAACGACAGACTTCTCTTGTGCCACAGACACGAAGCACAGCATCCAACCGATTATAAAAAATATACATCTGTTCATCGCCATATCATTTACCACTCAAATTTATCTATCGTTCTATTCCTTATCTTTTCCATAATTCCCATAACACACATTTAGACCAACTAACACCATCCTTATCCACAAAATTACCCCCTACATAGATGCCACGTCCAGGGTTAAGAATTGACACTTTATCATCAATAGCAAATTCTCCTCCATTCGTTTTATAAATTTTCGCACACATGGATCTATCAAGCCTAGTTACATAACACTCCTTCGTTGTCAGCACTTCACCTTTATCTGTAATCGCAACAAGGCATACAACATCTTCTTCCTTAAAAGTAGGTATAGGAAGAGTAGAATCTATTGCCACCAACTCCTTATTAATTTTCATGTATAATGAAATCTCAGGTGAAATGATAACTGTTATCTTCTCCAGTAATTCATTGGTTTTAGAAGTCACTGTCAGTGTCACTCTCTTATCCGTAGGTTTCACCAGCAAATCAAGATCTTTCATACAAACATATCCCGAGAACATTCTGCCCTGTTCAATCGTATAATGCACGATTTCTCCTCCATCATATCTCAAAAACCGATCCTTATAAGAAGTGGTAGGTATCTTTATGACATTCTCACTCAAACGTTTAAAGAAAGCACCATAAAAATGACAACCTAAATTCACATGAATGGTATCTCCATTCCTAGGGTTACTTTTAAATTCTGTCTGTATGATTTTATCTGTCTCATCTTGCGACGCATCAACAGCCTTCTCTTGTGCCACAGACACGAAGCACAGCATCCAACCGATTATAAACGATACTATTCTGTTCATATCAACCATAAATTAATTCTTATTCTTTTCCCATAAAGATGAGTCTAGTATAGGTTAGAATCATCAATAGAACACAAACATCTCCCATGAATTATTTTTCCCATCCCCATAAACAATTCGGAATCCGAATTTGCCATCAGGACGGGAAAGAAGCAGGTATTTCTCTGAAATTGAGAGGTAAGGCCCCTCTTCGAACTGAAGGTAACCCATCACACTATAATCGATTAGCAAGTGTTTCTCCACCACCATCTTTTTCCCATTATTAGCGACAGCCTCAAAGAAGACCTCATCCGTTTCCGCGAAAGAAGGTCTTTCAGACAAAGAGCCATCTAGTAATAACCTTTCATTATTTATTTTCAGATAAAAAGAGACTTTAGGTGAGAGTATAAGCTCAATTTCTGACAATACGTCTCCTTTTGAATCGGTCGTCGTTAAAATAACCTTTTCCTCTGTAGGAGGTACCACCAGTCGAAGCTCCTTTAGACAAACACGGCCTCCGCTAAGCATTTTGACATAATAATCTACGATGGGATGGTTCCCACATGACAGAAAACGGTCTTTGAGTTGTGTGGAAGGAAGTTTCAGAACATTGTTATCCATCCGCTTGAAAAATAGACCTGTGAAGAACTCACTTATATCTTTTCTCTTTTCAAAATTAACACAGATTGTATCGCTATTGGAACGTACCACATGCATTGAAGTCTTCAATCTCGTCAAAGGAGCAAGTGTATTGTCCTTCCTCCCATAATCCATCTTATTGTATTGCGCCACAGCGCTCATAGATACTAGAAAACTGATTATCAAAAATAAAACTCTATTCATAACATTATATTTGTGTGTATGATGGTTAGAACCTCTAATTTATGGCAAATATATTTTTTTATAAAATTAATGAGGATTTTGATCATCCATTTTTGGGTGCCGTCACCTATCTACATTTCCAAAATCCCTAATTTTCTTCGTCTTCCATCCTTCCGGTATCCTATCCTCTCCGAACTCTTTCCGTAATCTCTTCGGACAGATGAACGTGCCGGCGGGGGCAACGTTGGAGAGCCATTGTTGTGTGTCCCAAAGAATATATTTCTTCTCATGTTTCTCTCCCCAATCCGTGAATCGGACGTTGATCATGGAAAGGTTCCCGCACTCTTTGAACATTTCGAGGTAACACCCTTCGGATAGTTCCGTAGCAGGCAGTAAAGGAGTCTGCGTCAGGCTGTTGCAATATTCAAACATATATGCGTAACAATATTCCGCCAATGCTGTAGCAGGCAGTTCCGGTGCCTTTGCCAGATTGGCACAATAATGGAACATTCCTCTATAGCAATCGCGTTTTAGGATTGTGGCAGGCAGTTCAGGTGCTTGTGTCAGGGCCCTACAACCGTTGAACATAAATGAGTAACATCCTACGGTTAATTGTGTGGCGGGCAACTGGGGAGCCGATACGATTCCTGACCCTGAAAACATGCTATGATAACATCCATCTGCCAATGTAGTGGCGGGTAATTCGGGAGCCCGCTTTAAACTCTTGCAACCGCAAAACATCCATTCGTAACATTTTTTGGTCAGTTGCGTGGCAGGTAATTCAGGCGCTCGAGACAGACTAGTGCAGCTTAAGAACATGAAGGAGTAGCACTCATCGGCTAATTGAGTGGCGGGCAATGCAGGTGCTTGCATCAGGTTGGCACAACCTTGGAACATCCCCCAGTAACATCTTGGAGCCAATGTGGTAGCTGGTAAAACAGGTGCATACTTTAAACTATCACAACTCTCAAACATTTTTTTATAGCACATATCAGCTAATTGAGTAGCAGGCAATTCGGGCGCTTTTTCTAGTCTATTACAGTCTATAAACATTCCCCAGTAACAACTTGGGGCCAATGTGGTAGCTGGCAGTTTTGGTGCCTTGGTTAATTCCCTACAAAAAAGAAACATTTCGGAGTAGCAATCTGGGGCCAATGTGGTGGCTGGCAGTTTAGGTGCTTCTTTGAGATTACATCCCTTGAACATATTTGCGTAGCAACCTGGTGTTAGTTCGGTGGCAGGCAATTCAGGCGCTCTTGTTAGCTTCACGCAGTACTCAAACAATCCTCTGAAGCAGGAATTACTGGGTATTTTCTTACACGTTCCTGTGCCATCGAGCAGACTCATCACGCTACCGCTGGCAGCGATGGATCCCGACAACACAAATGTTGTATAAGAGTCGTAGCTTGTAGAAAATTCGAAGTTGAATCCTCTCAACTGTGCTTTATCTCCTTTGTGGGGTAGGAGGATCATTTGCCTCTTCTCGAGACGATTCCATGTCATTCCTCCATCTAGGGAGTACTGCACGTATGGGTTCTTTCCCCCGTCTATACCGAACGATGAACTATCCTCTTCGGCAGTGAAGGTGAGGTAATTGGCGTGTTGGATTTGAGACGGGTTAAATGTCAGCCCCAACGTTCCAACTTCCTGAGGATTACCCAAAAACATTTTAAAATAGTAATAGTCAATCATTGCCAAATCGGGCATTGGAGGATATTGTTTCAGATTGGGACAATCATAAAACATGCCTGTATAGCAATCCTCTGTCAGTTCAGTAGCAGGCAATGCGGGGGCTTTAGTCAGCTTGGTGCACCCTGAAAACATGCTGTAGTAACAGCTCTTCGCCAGTTGAGTAGCAGGCAATACCGGAGTTTTCGTCAGGCTGGTGCATCCTGAAAACATACAAAAATAGCAAGCCTCCGTCAGTGAATCGGCAGGTAGTTCGGGTGCCTGTATTAGATTCGAACAACCGTTGAACATTCCTTTGTAGCAACTTTTTTTCAAGGATATAGCAGGTAATGCAGGAGCCTTTATCAAACTGGTACAATTCATGAACAATTCTCGGAAGCACATGTCGTTGGGTATGACCATAGCCTCTCCCTCGTTGTCGATAAGGCTCATGACGCTACCGCTGGCAGCGATTCGACCAGTCATGACAAAACGGGTGTAGCTATATGCTGCTGACGAGAATCCTTTCGGATTGTTTCCCCGCAGCAATGCTTTGTCTCCCTTCCTAGCCAAACTGATGAGTGTGTCGGTTTTAAGGTTTTCCCAGATCTTCCCTCCGTCCAAAGAAAATTGCACGTTGACATTTCTTTTTTCTATGCTGATTTCGCTTATTCCGAACGACGAGTTGTCCACCTCTGCCGTGAAGGTGAGGTAGTTGACGGCGTGTAGGGCGCTGGCAGCACACAGAAATAGAAGAATGAGGAGTTTTTTGAACATATTATTATTTATCAATGATCGGGGTGTGTGCAAATATAATTTTTTGTGATGAAAATTAAAAAAGGGGATGTAATATTGCGTCTACTACAATCGATTTGTGAGATTTGAACAGATTTGTGAGATTTCTCGCGAAGCGACTCATCATTAAAATAAAAAAAATTAGCGCACAAAAAGGAGTGTCCTTCGGACAGAAATCATACAAATCATTACAAATCTAACAAATATGTTTTCCATGGGACATGATGGCAAAGTGTCATAAAGAAGCTACAAATAAAGATTTGTATGATTTGAATAGATTTGCGAGATTTCTCACGAAGCGACTCCTCTGTATTTTTATATCATACCACAAATGTGATGTGTTGTTATTGTTTCGTTTCGCCCTTTCAGGGCTCTAATTACCGTCCGTCGCATTTCACGCAGGGGTTAACACCCCTGCCTATAATGTTACGCCCCTCCGGGGCTGGCGACATCACATTGCGGCGGTGTGTCACGTTTCCCAATCAACCGTATGATTTTTAATCCCCACGATGAGCCATTGAAATACATTACATAATACGCAATCCCCCAGCCCCGGTAGGAGCGACATATCATAGGCACGGGCGTAAACTCGTGTCTTTCAGGCCAATTCGCACCTGCATTTCCTCAGAAACACCTGCCCGTTTAATTCTTAACTCTTAACTCTTACTTCTTAATTACCACCACCGTCCATATTTCCGGTATCTTGTCCCCTTCGAATTCTTTGGATAATTCATTTGGACAAATGAAGGTGCCGTCAATAGCAACATCGTCGAGCCAATGATCTGTAGCCTTCCATTTCTCCCCCCAATCTGTGAATCGGACCTTGATCTCGGAGAGTTGCGTGCATCCTCTGAACATATTCTCATAACAAGACTTTGTCAATGTGGTGGCAGGCAATTCAGGTGCTTTTATTAGGCAGATGCATCCTCTAAACATGCCTGAGTAACATTCATCAGCTAGTTGGGTAGCAGGTAGTTCGGGTGCTTCTTTCAGACTGGAACATCCTGAAAACATGTTTCTATAACAATTGTTCCACAGCTTTGTTGCAGGCAGCTCGGGTATTTTTGTTAGGCTGGTGCAGTTATGAAACATACCTTGATAACAAGAGCCATTCAAATGTATAGCAGGTAGTTTTGGTGCTTCTGTCAGATAGGTACACCCACTAAACATATATCCATAACATTCATATGCTAATCGTCTGGCAGGCAATTCAGGTGCTTTCGTGAGCTTAATGCAGTCCACGAACATGCTTTCATAGCATCTATTCTCCAAATGTGTGGCGGGCAGTTCGGGTGCCTTTTTCAAGTGGATACATCCTCTAAACATGCCTGAGTAACATCCATCAGCTAGTTGGGTGGCAGGTAATTTGGGGGCCACCGTTAGATTTTTGCATCTTAAAAACATTTTCATGTAACATCTTTCAGTCAGATGTACAGCGGGCAGTTCAGGTGCTTTTTTCAGGCTAGCACAGTCCATGAACAGTAATTTGAAACATCCATCATTGGGTATGACCACGCTTTCGCCCACATTATCAATCAGGCTCATCACACTACCACTGGCGGCGATGCGGCCGGTCATGACGAAGCGGGTGACCTCGCCAAAGTCCCTTGATATTCCTTGCGGGTTGTATCCCCTCAGCAGGGCTTTCTTCTTGTTGGGCAAGGGGATAAGCGTGTCGTTTGTAAGTTTTGCCCATGTTTTTCCTCCATCCAAGGAGTATTGCACATCAGGGTTGTTCCCCCATTCGCTATGGATGCCGAACGACGAACTGTCCGCCTCGGCCGTGAAGGTGAGGTAGTTGGCGGCATGCAGGGCGCACGTGACGCACAAAAGGAGCAAGATGAGGAGTTTCTTTGTCATGTATTAAATTGTTGATTGTACAAATATAATTTTTTTTCGATAAAATTTTGGTACAATGTACCACCCATCCGATCCACAACGTGATGCCGCCAACCCCAAAGGGGTGGTATATCACAGGCACGGTGTGTAAACCCGTGTATGAAAATGGGACGTGCGGTAATTCCCAATCCTGAAAGGATGTCATATCACAGACGCAGGTGTGAACCTGCGGCATGGTTATGCGCACACCCCACACGGACGCGGCACGCCATGTCCCTACGACCGCACATAACGACAGACACAAACGCGGCGCGCCGCGTCTCTTCTATGTTGTAAACCAAGTAAAATTCAAAAAATATTTTGTTAAATTTATAAGTTATTGATAATCAATTAAAAAATCACCTACTATCTATTTTTAATTTTTAATAGAAACTTTTTATCTTTGCCAAGTTAAAACATTATAATCTTTTTTCACCAATGCTGACTCTCTCTCTTGACCGTTTCTTCGGGAAATCCAATAGATTTTATTTCATGGGCATTGCCATCATCATGATTTTCTTTTTTCATTTAGATACACATTATGCTGACACATTTGCCACAAATGCCCCTGCATGGTTACGAGTTTTTGATCAAGGATATCTCGGTGTAGATATCTTTTTTATCCTCTCAAGCTTCGGCCTGACCATCTCGTTGGATAAATACACAGAGAAGCCCGACTATAAACAGTTCTATCTAAATCGTTTTAAACGCATTTATCCCTATTATATATGTTATCTGATTCTATTAAGTCTCAGTTTCCTCTATGTGTTGGACAAAACAATGACCATACGACTCTTTTCTGACAACCTCCTCTGTTTGTCTCTATTTTTAGATTCGCCCGAAACAGCGTTAATTCATGTGGATTGGTACACTCAATCGATCCTACTGCTCTATCTGTTCTTCCCGCTTGTCTTTCAGCTGAACAAACGTATCTCATCCAAGAAATTTACGATTGAAGCGTTATTCTTACTATTACTCATCTTAATTGCCCGACTACCGATTTACACACAAAGTCAATACCTGTTCATCAGCAGATGGCCTGTCATATTCCTGGCTTCTGTCATTTATTTCCATATCAAACAAAATGATTATGCCACGATTATAAAACTATCGTTACTATCCATATTGGTTGGTTCCTTACTTTTTAATCTATATCTGCTTCTCTCCTTGGGTGTTTTTGCAGTGGTTTTGTTAATCTGTTCAGCAGATATCACTCTACCATTTAATAAAGTATTCTCATTCCTAGGAAAGCACTCCTATGAAATCTATCTTGCACAAAATGTATGGACTTATTATTTCATTCATACGAAACGATTTGACAGTCCTTATATTTTGACTACCATCTGTCTTGTCGGTACAATCATCACAGCAATTGTCATCTATTTTGCAGGTAAGGTTTTATCCAAACTTTTCCCTAAGAACTAACCACACCGTCATCGTCGGAAGATATAATTAAAGCCGAACGACAGTTGTTCCTGTATCTGAATCTTAGCATCTTCATCCTTTGCTGTGTTGTCATATCGCATAATCAAGGAGAGACGTGTACTCAAGTAACGGTTAATGATGAATTTACCCACCGTTTCCCAGTTCAGCTCGATGTTCTTGCAATTATAAGAACTGAAAAAATAGAGATTAGAATTCAAATGAATCTCCTTGGTGAATTTCCAATCCATCTTAGCCCGTAACATATATCCCAAATAGGTTGTATATGTCTGGGTAGAATCCAGTCCCACATGCAAATGATCCACTCGATCATCCACCGAAAACAGCACCTTATATGTAACAGGAGCCAAACGAATCGTATTCTTTTTATTGTAACGGCACTCCATGCCTAAACTGAAGAATATCGTAGTAGGAGACAAGAAAGATGCAACCACTTCCTTCGAATTGATCTTCTTATAACTAGGGAAGAGCGAAGTATTGAAATCAATTGCAGCACTATAATACACTTTTTTAGAGAACCATGTCTGATACCCCAATAATGTACCCAACTGGAAAACATCATTATTCACACGAAATGTATGAAGAGTATCTTCACTTGTGTTATAGAAGCCCACCTTGACATCAATACCATTTTCCCATACAAGACGATCCTTTTTGTAATCAATATTATAATCAAAGATTGTCAGGAAAGTAGCATTCGGGGTTCCTCCTTTCGACCAGTTGTCTGTCACATAATATTGAGAAAACTGCATCGCCAAACTTCCATCATAGCTCCACGGAGATTTTTCTTTCTGTTTCAAGTATTTCTTTATATCACCCAATTCAGGTTCTTCTGCCATAGGTTCCAAGCCCGTGATATAGATTTCCTTCTCTTCCACATTGAACTGTTCCAGATTCTCATCGTATGGCTTCAAATCATAATACTCTATCACCTCAGGCATTTCCAAAGAGATCCTATACATAGAACGCCGACGGAAGAAATCCTCCAATAACAATTCTTTATATTTTCTCTCAAAATTCGTCTCATGGAAAGGGTATATCAGCTCATTTTCCCATGTCACCCGATATTCAGGGAACAAAGGCAACAGCTCCACTGTATTGATAGAATCAAAGATCAAAGGGAAAAACAATATTTTCCCCTCCTTATTAGGAGAGTTCCAAAACTCTTCCGGCGTAAGTATAGGGATGCTCGGTTCTGTTGGAGAAACAGCAGAACTATCCTCCTGTGCTTTTACAGTGACTGTAAAACAGAAAGTTAGCAAAAGAAACAACAAAAAAGCATATTTATCCAACTTCATCACTACAAAGATTTAGCTTTCGCATCTATCAAAATAGATGTATGCAAAAATAATAAAATTTTCATTGCAAAACATCATTCTCGAAAACGCTTAATAACATTATAGGCTACATATATTCCTAATTCACCTGCTTTGCTCAAATCTGAAAAGCCTTTTTCTTTCTCTCCTATCATCACATAGCATAATCCTCTGTTAAAAAAGGCCTCGGCAAAATCTCCCTCCAGTTCAATGGCTCTCGAATAATTGGCTATTGCATTCCTATAATCTTTTTGCAGCAACAAGACATTTCCTCGATTAAACCAAGAAAAAGGGAAAGTTGAATACAACTCATTTGTTTTCTCATAATCCTTCACAATCAGATCATGCATCATCTTCACTCCATAACGATCTGCCGTCTCATCTTCTTTTCTCTGCACTTCATCTTTCATCGAAGCCTCATATTCCAGTTTCTTCATCCGACAGTTACCACGAGAAAAATAATAGATCCATTTCTCCTGCAAAGGTGCTATCTCGATTGCTTTCCCATAATCTTCTATTGCACTATCGTAATCAGAGACAGACTCATAACACAAGGCTCTTTGAAAATAATACAAAGCAGAAGGTGATTTATCAATCTCCTTGGTATAAAATTCTATTTCACTGAATGATTCATCTAAGTTCTTATCTGCAGAAGAAACAGCATTAGATAAATACAAGCGATGATTCAGAGACAAGTTCATTTTATCAATCGTCTTGTCAAAATAAGACGAACGTCTCATTCCCTCTTTCTTCACAGGCGTGCCTGTCAGCACAATATTATTTTCCGGGTCAATATTGAAATTCACATTTTGCACTTTCCCTCTAGATTCACTCTTGTAGGTCAGTCGTTTTGTTTCTTCTTCCTTATCTGCCACTACCAGTTTCTGATGATTACGAAGATCATTGTCCGATTTCTTACGGGTCTTCTGTGTCTCTTTTTCAATATCTTTTTTTGTTATCTTCCGTTGACGAAGCAACATAGCTGTGTTATAATCTTTCTCAGCACCAAGCTTATCGAATTTCTTCATCTTGGCCTCTCCTCGACCGTAATAGGCTGGGAAGAAATCAGGATACTTTTCAATAATCTTATCATAATCCGCAATACATCTCTTCAATTCACCCAGTTCATTCTCCAGAATAGCTCTGTTGTAAATCGCAAAATAATTATTGGGTTCCATCTCGATCACCCTGTCAAAATCCTCCAACGCACGATTTTTATCTCCCACCTCAGCCCGGAGCAATCCTCGGTTGTAATAGGCCAATGAGTTGGATGGGTCTAGACGGATCACATGGTCATAATCATCCATCGCACCTCTTAAATCATTCATCTGATAACGAATCAACCCACGATTGATATAGTAATTCCCACGGTAAGGTTCCAACCGTATCGCCTCGTCAA
>Ga0247609_10004069_pt1 | contig 14637 bp, 20 predicted proteins | sample 172DNAGHGlowgp2_FD_193487 | JGI IMG/M metagenome (GOLD analysis project Ga0247609, IMG submission 193487) | Sheep rumen microbial communities from Palmerston North, Manawatu-Wanganui, New Zealand - 1728 DNA GHGlow gp2 | ecosystem: Host-associated > Mammals > Digestive system > Stomach > Rumen ...
CCTCTTGCAAGCCCACCCCGTAGGTAGTATATACGTCTGTGTTGTCTATAAGCAGGTCGCCTCTCATGATGTCAGTATGATGTCAGTATCTTTACACCGTCTTTTTTGATGATATACAAGTCACTCCTTATCGCCTCGGTATTTCGCTCTATCTGTCTCACGCTGCCCAGTATGGCTTCCACATTGCCCCGTATGATGGTGCTGTTCGCACTGATATTGAACGTGTGCCCTTGTATCGCCGACGCTCTGCCGTTCAGCTCATCCACACTCTCTTGCGACGCGTTGGCTATGCCTTTTCGTGATGCCGTCCGCTCGTTCTCCTGCTGCTCCACAAGACCACGATACAGTCTGCCAAGCGGGCTGTTGTCTATGTCGTTCGCCATATCATCCAGCATGCCGGACACCATCGTTGATGTCAACCCGAACGTATCTGAGATAACCCCCCCTGCTTCTCCAGCCAGCGTCACCGCCGCCCCAAGCCCCTTCAGTTGTACGCTGAGGATGTACCGGCTCATCTGCTCCATCAATGACTTCACGGCATCGCTATTCTGCACCATCGCAAGGATCTGCTGCCGTATCATGTCCTTCATCATATCCAGCACATAGTCACGCACACTCTTAACAGAACTCTTGCCATCTTCCCATGCCGAGGTCATGGCATCTGTTAAGCCCTCTACCGCCTCTTGCACACTCGTCCCGAATATCGCATTCGTTATCTCTTCTGCAAGACCGGGAATGACGTTGTTCGTTATATCATATATGCTGCCCTCAAGACCGCTTATCTCGTCCTTGAGTTTGTCAATCTCATCTTGTGACCATGTGAGGCCAAGCCAGTCCGACTTCTTCTTCCCTTCCAAGTCATCCAGTTTCTGCTTCAACCGCTCTATGCGTCTGCGGTACTGCTCGACAAGTTTCATTTGGTTCAAAATCTGCTTTTCGAGCCCTTTCACCTTGTTGGTGCCCATGGCCGCATCCACAGCCTTGCCCAGTTTGTCATACGCTTTGGTGAGCTCGTCCACAGCCTTCTGCCAAGCCCTCGTTTCTTCCTCTGCCTTACGTTGCGATATTCCGTTCGACAGGTCGGCCAGCTTCCGCATCAACGATATCGCCGTACTTATCACCGTCAGCACTACCGATGCCGTCTCTACCGCCTTTATCGACGATACTGCCGCACTGCTCGAAGTCTTTATAGCTTCCACAACGGTATTGTGGATCTCTTGTATTCTGGTGATTGTCTCTATGGTCGTGCCGATAATGGTACCAAGCGACGATACTACCTCGCCGCCCACTCCATCCATCGCGCTGCCGATACTTTGTATCTCGTTTGCTGCCTCGGCAAGCGTCTTGCTCCACAGCTCCCACGAGGTGATGTCTTTCCTCTTCGGCGACAACTGCGCCTTCTTCAGCGCATCCTCTATGGCTTTGATCCGCGCAAGTGCCTTGTTCATCTCCTCCGGCGACATGGCTCCGCTCTCCCACAATGCAGCCAGCGTCCGCTTTGCTTCGGCCAGCATCTCTTTCAATTTCTCGATAGTCATGTTATCCAACCTGTCGAGCCACTGGCCATACAAGGCATCTTCCTCCGCCATGAGCGCGTTCAAGGCATCAAGCTCCTGCCGGTTCAACTCATCAATGTTCCCTTGTGTCCCTCCTGCCGACTGCACCGCGGCTCGCTTCTTGGCATAGTCCTCCGCGAGGGCTAGACGGCGTTCTTCAAAGGTTCTGTATCCCGACAAAATGCTCGCATTTCGCTCCGCTATCTTCTTCGCCACCTCTTCGTTGGCGGCATTCTCTATCTGCACCATGTACGCGGAAAGGCTGGATAACACCTTGGCCATCTTGTCAGCTTCCTGTTTCACCTCATCCGACGTGCCTTCTGGCAAAATGAAGTTCCCAGTTTCATTATCGTAGCGCACTGAACTCCTGTCAAACTTCACATCACTTTTCGGGTTGTTCTTCTTCCACTCCGCCTCCACAAGGTCGGTAACGTCCTTTATATACCTCTTCTGCTGCTCTACGATAGCATCTTTCTGCTTCTCAAGGTTGAGCGCACTCTGTGCGATGATCTTGTTGGCACCATCCGCCATCGCGTCTATCTCGGCCTGTCTGATGTCCCACTCGGCTTTCTTGGCACTCTGCACCACCTCGGCACGGTATTTCTCAATGGCATTGGTATAGGCTTCGGCCATCTTTTCCTGCTGGCTTGTAACTGCTTTGGCCGTTGATTCTCCAAACCGCTTTATGCCTGCCTTGGTGAGGGCTTCAGCCGCTTCATTCTCTCTTTCAAGTCCGACTTTGATAAGGTTCTCCGCTTCCGCGTTTGCTGCATCTCTTCTCTTTCGGGCATCTTCAAAGGCTTCCGCAGCTTCTCTTCTGTCTTTTGCCCTCACCTCTGGCAGTCGCAGTGTGGAGCCGGCATTCGTCATCTCCTGCTCCGCCTCTATCATCTTCTTGTAGGCTTCTTCCGCCTTGCCATAATATGCCGCAGCCAAAGCCCGCTTCTTCATCGCTTCGACAAACGCCGCCGTCTGGCTGCTGAAAAACTTCTCGGCATCGGACACTCTGTCTATCGACAGCTTGAGGGAGTTGAATTCGCCTTTGTTGTCCGTGATAAACTTTTTCTTCGCCTTGAGGTCATCACCAAGCGCGTTCCACTGCTGTTGCAACTTCATGATGGAGGCAATAGGAGATGCGGCACTCTCCGCCACCTTTTTGTTGAATTCCTCGATCGCCTTCTTCTCCTCCTCCACCTTCTCCTTCTCCTCTTGTATCTTCGCCGTTATCTTCTGTACTATGGCCACCACTGCCGACACGGCAATCAGCGGCCCGAATGAACGTGCCAACGACTTGAATGCCATCCCCAATGCTTTGACCGATATCGTCGTCAGATTCAACGCACCTCGCGATACCGCCAACACCTTGCGGAACGAGGCTATGGCACCTCTCCCTGCCCCTATCGCCGCCGACAGACTTCTAAATGATGTGAAAAGCTTCCCGATGGATGGGTCTATACGGCCTACTGCTACAGCGACATTGCCTATGGCACTGCCCATTTCTTTCCACACGTCCTTTGCATCAGTCTGCTGCCCCTTAAGGTTTGCCAACGAATTGCCGGCGTTGTTCAACTGCTCCGACAAGTCCTTATATTGTGCAAGTACTCTTGACAACTCTTCGTTCTCACTATCGCTTCTGTTCTCTATCGCCTCCAGTTCCTCTTTCCTCTCCCTCACCTCATCCAACGTCGCGCTCAGTTCATCATATACCCTCTGTTGCTCCTCTACGGCTTCATTTAACTCATACAAACGCATGGATGCTTCTGCGGCCTTAGCTCCAACTTTGTCACCCAATTCCGTAGCGGCATCTCTCGCTTTGGTCTGAAGCGTCGTCAGCTCCTCTTGCAGTTTTATTATCTTCTCGTCGTACTCGATCAGCTTCTTCGTCCTGTCCGTGCCGGACAGCTCATCGCTATCGGCGGCCTGCGCACGGAGTGAACCCATGGCCTCTATCTGCTCCATCAGCTCTTTCGTCCTGCGGTAGTCCGCTTCGTTCACATAAAGAAGATTAGCGACGGATGTACCTTCCGCCGCCTCTCCAGCCGCTTCGCTCAACGCGACAATGGCTTGCTTGTACATATTGAGCTTCGTGGTGGCTTCCATGGCCGCTTTCTCCGCTATCGCCATGTCCTTTACGGCATCCTCCCAGTTCGCCATGTTCCCACTCGCAAGGGAGGCTTCCGCAAGCTCTCGCTGCTTCTCTATCTCCGCTTTGGCGGCATTGGCCACATCGGCGGATTCTTGTGCCGCCGCCCTCAACGCCTCAAGCCTCTCCCTCAGTGGAGCTTCTGTACTGACACCAAGTTCCTTGAACATATCGTCAAGGGCATGGCCTCTTTTCATGGCATTGCTGACGAGAGCATCTATCTGCTCCGAGAACTTGCGAACATTCTCTGACGCTCTGCTAGTATCTAGGTCTACCAAAAATGCTATTCTTCCGTCGTCTGCCATGTCTATTGTTGTATCTTCTTTATCTGATTAATAAATCCGTTCCATCCTTCGTCAGTGTCAGCGTCGAAACTCGCGCTTTCCATCACCGGCTCTTTCTTCTTGTTATCTGTGTCATAGCTCGGTATCGCAGCCCCATACATTACCATGTTTTCATAGCTCATCTCTTCAAGCGCATATTCAAACGACACTCGATACCATTTGACGAAACTCCCTATTGTAGCCCAGATGCTGTCGTTTCCGCTTCCGCTTTCGTCGGCTTCAATATGTTTGCTTCGGACAGGAAAGCGGTAAGCGCGAAAAAATCCGCCACGTTTTGCATCGACAGCAAGGTCAAGGCGAGCGACTTCAACTCTTCGTTGCTATGCCGTTCCAGTAGTATGGCGGACATGCGCCGGATCTTGCGCTCTTTAAACCACCTGAGCAAGCCCCCTCTCATCATCCCTTTCGCCCCGACAAGCATCGTGGCCACCATCTCCCCTATCGGAGTGCAATCTTTCGCACTATTCAGCACACTCATCATCACCTTGTCCGTGTCAAGGTCTGCCTTCGGTAGACGGGAAATGGCCGCTGAGGCCATCATTAACGTCGCTGTGGTGGCTTTGGGTACAACATACACATATCCCCCCACCTTTATCTTTTGCGCCCTCTGGAGGACGCTATCTGCCGTTTTTTGCTCTGTCGTCATATCTCTTGTATATTATGCTTTTCCGGTCTGGACGGGTGAACCACTTGCATTGCCTTACTATACCGCCGCACCTTATCTCACCCAGTGCATAGAATCCACATCCTTTGCATCCGTCATGGGCTTCGACTACCTTATATCGAGTGCCGCCTATCGTAATCTTATCACCTATCTTCGCCATCTGTCCTCGGGGTCAAGGTCGCCCTCGACTGCGTTGCGCTTCTCCAGCGTCGCTTCTCCCAAGGATTCGGGGCGACCTCTCGGCCTCCCCTACAACAACCATGAAACTATGTTACATTTTTACTGAGGATTTGAATTGGAACCTGTCGGGTTGGCCTCTGTGTCCTCCTGTCCGTCACTGTTCATGATTTTAAGCGTGTCACCACTGTTGGGCTTCAACGCTGAGAAGGTGTAACGCTTGCGCAGCGTGTCGTTGACGGTGTAGACCACGGATGTCTTGAGGACAGCACGGTCTATCTGGAACGACGGTGCATTGCTTCGCAGCGCGGATGATACCTTGACTGCCCACTCTCCGTCTACCACTCCGGACGTGTCGGCGAACGGAAGCGCAACGCCTTCTTTCTTGAATAGCTCGAAAGTGAGCGTGTAGGAAGCAGCCGACGATATGCGGTCTACCACCTCTCCACCTTCCTCTCGCGCTTCAAGGTCTGTACCCTCGGCGGTCTCCAACGAAGTGGAACCTTCCACGGGAGTGTCAAGTTCAGTCCAGTTGTTACCGGTGCCAGCGGGCTTGACCTCAATCTTGGGCTTGCCAAGAAGAGTTGTTGATGTTGCCATTTTTCTTTTCCTTTCTTTGTTTTGTTATTCGTTCAAAAACTGATACCTCAGCATGACGCTGATGAAGTGTTGATGGATGTCCTTGTCCTCAATAGTCGCCACAGTGCCTTGCTGCTCGACATAGTATCTTGTCTCGGCTTCGGGATGAGCGTCCAACCAGTCCTGCGCTATCCGCTCAAGAACCTTCGTCCGTTCCATGTCCTCCACATAGACCCCATTCTCATAGGGCTTGATGTCGGGAACGTAGATGCTCACGGCGATCACGCCAGTCTGCATCTGGTCTGCCAGTCCGGTGACAAAGGCTACGGTGATGTCCTCCTTCTCGCTGTCCCTCGGCCGCGTGTGAGAGTAGTACACCTCACCATTGACGGCCTCGGCAATCGGACTGCCTTTCACCATGGCGTAGAACTCGGCCAGTATCTCTAAACTCGTTAGTGCACTCATCCGTTGATGTGTTTTACTTCTGCCTGCAACTTGCGTTGTGTCACCAGTTTGTCCGCCAGCAGTTCAGCCGACGCAAGGACGTTATATCCTAGCCGCTGCACATACATTGCGTAATTCATCCCAGCTACCACCACGATTCCGATTCCCGGGGTCTCTTGGGCAAGTTGCTCGGCATACTCCATGCCTATCCTTGCCCCTTCATTCCCTTCTTTGACGATTTCGGGCGTTGACCTTTGATTCACCTTCCCGTCGTCGAAGATGACGTAGGATATGCTCGACCTCAGATTGCCTGACCTGTCGGTATAGCTTCCCCTCAGCCTTGCATCCCTTATGCACTCCTCTCCGACATATCGAAGCTTGAGCAGGAGGGCGTTCTTCTCGGCTCCTTCCACTTTCTTCTCGATGTCTCCGAGGTCAAAGTTGGGAACTATCGGCATCACACTATGATTTTAACAAGCCCTTTGACGTCCATCTTAATGATACTCTTGGCACTGAACTCACCAAGCAGACTGCCATCGTTGTCGCTCAATTTCAGCCGCTCTGTAACTTCTGTGTCAATAGGAACATAGATGCAATACTTCGCATCCTTGTACGCCTCACCTCCAATGTCCTTTGCAAGCAGGTTCATGTCAACCACTTGCCAATGGCAACCGCTCGGGTTCCATGTGACGGCAGGCTTTATGGGCATCCCAGTAGTAGGGTCTATGCCTCCGCCTGCCACGAACCCGAACTGCACCATGCCATTGTTGAATCCGGACGCTTCGGAAGTGTCGGCTCTCGCCGATGAAAGCGTGAACGTGTACACCTTGTTGACCGTGAAATCCACTCCAACCACAGTGCAATAGAACCTCTGTCCGTCTTGCATCATGATATAGACGATGTTGCCTAGTTGAACATCGAAACGGCTCTTGTCCTTGACGTACATCTTGTACCCAAGCACGATTTCTTTGCCCCATTCGGCATCGCGGAGCTGCTCATCCTCGGTCTGTTCTATATAGCAGAAGCCACCATCGACATACTGCGCTCCTGTCGCCGTGGCACTATATCTATATGTGGCGTTCCATCTCATACTCAGAACAGATTACGATACATCGTTACACGCGGCTTGCCAGCGTACTGCTCATAGTTGAGCCCGTTTTCATCGCACAGGTCATGAATCTTGTCCTCAAGCCCCTTTCTGTCGTAAGACTGCGAGGTCGGGCCTAACTTCTCATTCGTGAGAGGCAGGAACGACACAAGTATCTGTATCGCACACTTGGCTATCGTGATCTTGTTGGAAGATTCATAGGTGTCGTTTTCCTTAAGGTCTGCATCTATAAGACGCTTGATATAGCCGTCGTCGCTCATCGAATACGGCTCCACCTCTGCTTTAAGGGCTTCAAGATTCGTCATGGCCTATGCTTTTGTTCTACGGGTTCTTTTTTTGGGCTCCTCAACACTGGGTGCTATCGTCTCCTTCGGCTCCTCTCTGTCAAGACGCTCACAAAACCCACGATCCAAAAGTTGGGCGGCACGGTTGGGAGTTACCTCAACAGTGTCACCCTTCTCATGGATGATGAAGAAATTGTTCTCGTCGCGGAACCGCTCGACAACTCTCAGCTTCTCCATGGCTTTTAGGCTTGGGCGGTGAGAGTGTCAAGGGAGTAGATACGGTTGACATTGTTCACCACGGGGCAGACCATGGCCTGGCTCTTGGTGTACTCCATCAACGGCTCCTGCTCGCTGAACTGACTGACAAGGGTGTACTCGTTGGCCTTCTGATAAGCCACGCCATTGTTGCCGAACACACGCTCGGCAGCATTGTCGATGTCACCAGTGACGTAGCGAGATTCCTCTGCCGTCGTTGTGTACACGAGGTCGCCCACGGTCTGATCGCAGGCGAACACGATGCGGCCGTCAGCCCAAGCCTTGTGATTCGACTGAACACCATTGACTTCGGTCAAGGTGGTGCGGCGCACACGATTCAGCTCAATAGACCACTCCTTGTCGAAGAGCTCGCGGAGCTGGTTGTACGACAAGGTGGGGATGTTGGCAGAGCCGCCAACAAAGTTCTGCTGGAAGCCGAACATGGCTCGCACCTGCTCACTGTTGAACATGGCACGGAGAGCCACATCGTCGGCAAAGACCTTCACGACGGTGTTGCCGTCGCTGTCGGCACGGGTCAGAATTTTGTCAATGTCGTCCAGCGGTTTGGCAGTGCCGGAGGCGATATTGGCGTTGTTCCACACGGCACTCACACCGCGGTGGTTCTCTGGATAGTCGGTGTAGTGCATGTCGAACTTGACGGCCTCGCCGACGTTGTTCTTGCGCACACCGATACCGGTGGAGAACATGGAGAGGAAAAGGTCTTCAATACCTTCGTCAACCGCGTTGATGACAAACGGCAGGTCGTTGAAGATACGACGGATGATCTCTTCCTCGGGACGGTTAAGAGCGATCATGTTCTTAATGTCCAGCATCTCCTGTTCGTTGAGCGAACGCATCGTGCCGAACTTGGGCAGCTCACCAGTGTAGCTGTTCATCTTGTCGCGCGACTTCAACGGAGTGGGAGAACCCACGGCGATGATGTCGGCAGCCACATTGTGATACTGCGCCGAGATGGTTTCAAAGCGGCCATCGGGCGAGAAACGGCTGTTCAGCAGGCTCTTGAACAGGAAAGGAATCTGACTGGTCATGGAACGACCATTCAAAGTCTCAGCAATCGAGAGCACAAGGTTGGGGAAGTTCCGAACCACGTACTCGGCATAAAGTGATTTCTGCATAATCTGTTTCCTTTCTTCTTTAATGGTTAAACATTGGGAATGTCACCAGCCTCGTCCTTCTCGAAGATGAGGTGAGGCAGCGCCGACTTGATGGCCGAGAGGTCAAGAGCGTTGGGCGTCTCCATCGAGGACGGGAACATTTCCGTGATGTAGTTGATGAGTGCAATCTCGTTGATGACTCCAGCGACGACAACCGACGCGGGTTTGCCAGCGAGAATAGTGGCACCGTTCAGACCTGCGAAGCTGTAGTTGGAAGGGAGGTTGAACTTGTAGGTCGTGCTTCCGCCTGATTCGACATCCGTCGGAGGCAGAGGATAGTAGTTCCCGTTGCCATCGGTGATGATGGGGAGTCCGCAAGGAATACATTTCTTGTTGTATGCGGGCAACAGCACAGTGTTGCCGCTCTTCACTTCCTCAAGACCGAGGGCACGTCCACCAGCAAGCCCAGAAATGTGCTTGCGCACAATCACGCCGTCCTTTGAGGTGTCAACGCGATTGCTTTCCTTAGTGTAGTTGACTGTTTTCATGTTACTAAATTTTGATTCGTGTTGCAGTTTCCTTTTTTATTCCTCCTTCTTCTTCGTTGCCATTCCTGGCAGCATCGTCTTGGCAATGGCATCGGTCTGCTCCTTAGTAACCTCGCCAGCGCCCGTCTTGATTCCGCCATGCAACTTCGGAAGTTGGAGAGTGACAAGTTTTTGGGACATCCCTGCGACGTAGCTGTCAATGTCTTTCGCCTCCACGCTGTCCGGCACGGCGACATACTCACGGAGTACATCGGGAATGTCGTGCTTCTTGTAGGCGGCATTGATGGATGCTTGCCGCTCAGCCTTCGCACGCTCTGCGAGGAGGTTGGCGTTCTGCTGCTCCAAAGCCTTCAACCTTTCCTCGTACGTCTTGGTGTAACCTGCAAGAGCCTTATTCACGGCCTCTTCCACGTCCTCTGTCTTCGGAGGGTCTTGCTTGGGTGGGTCTTGTTTCGGAGGGTCTTGCTTGGGAGGGTCCTGCTTGGGAGGTTCGTTTTTCAGCTTGTTCTTGTTCACCCATCGCGTAGCCTCGCCCTGCGACAGTCTGGCGATCTCTACAATCTGATTGGCAACAGTCTCAATCGCGGTTTCGTCCGTTGAATCGTCTGCCACGGTGCCACCGAGCTTTTCGGTTATTCCGCTGACATACTCTTCCGAAAGGCCCATGTCCTTGCATTTGCCTTTCACTTTGTCCTGCAAAATCTTGTTCATCGTGTTTTTTTATTGATTAAACTTCGTGACAAAAATAATAAATCTTTATAACAAAGATTATACTTTTTTACTCATTATCACGTTATTGTTATGTCAGACCGCAAAGATTGTCACAAAAATAGTTATCGCAATTAAGCACCGATTTCCAATTTTTACGCCCTATGATAAGGAAAAATGATAAAATTGTATATCTACACCTCCATAAGCCAAAGGAGGGCAAGATGGACTGGTATTTCGCGTCGCTATCCGACCTTTATGCCAAGATGCACCCTAACGACATCGGTGTAACAAGACAATCGCTGCGTAACTACCGCTTCAACGAGCGCGGTTTCTACGCCAACAAGTACTGCACCATCGAATTGATCACACTTGAATAGTTATGGCAGGAATGGATTTCAGAAAGTTGCGGAATGAATATATCCGCCGTTCTTTGCGCTACTCCAGTGCGGTGCGCGAGCTTTACGACCAAGCATTGAAGGAGATATCAATGGAGTTCTCTATGCTGGACTACAACCCCAACTTGGTCTTTTCATTTGAAAAGTTCGGCAAGTTCAGCGACGTAGACCGTATCATGACACGCTTGGAACAACAGATTCAGCAGACTATCAACCTCGCCATTGAGAACGAGTTTGGTGCCGCCTACAAGGCTCACGAGAGCTTGCTGAAACAGGTGCTCGGCAGTAACGTCAAGGAAGAAGTATGGAAAGCTTTCGCCCCTCGCATATCCTCAGGCAATGCCGCGCTGCTCTACATGACAGAAACGGCGACGGACAACATCACTCACTCCACAAGGGTATGGAACGGTGCCGTCCTCGGACAAATGGAAACGGCCGTTCAGCAAGCCATGATGGAGGGTATGCCAGCGAAACAGATGGCTGGCTTGATAGAACAATATCTTAACGACCCGGACAGCTGCTTCCGCCGTTTCCGCATCAAGACAGGTGTGGATGCCGACGGCAAAACTATGTACGGCCGCAAGTGGAAGAAGCGCGTCAGAAACAAAGACGGGTCAACATCATGGTTCGATGCCGACCCGCGCGACTACCCCACAGGGCAGGGTGTATATCACTCTTCATATAAGAACGCTCTCCGCTACACAAGATCTTCTACCAACATAGCTTACCGCACGGCTGACTTCGAACGTTATCAAACGGAAGCTTTCGTCCTCGGCTTCGAGATACACACCACAAGCAACCCAGCCCACAAAGAGGACATCTGCGACTTGCTCGCTGGCCGCTACCCAAAGGAGTTCAAGTGGGTAGGATGGCACCCGAATTGCTACTGTTTTCAAGTCCCAATCCTAGCCACACCAGAAGAGGTTGACGCCATGGCGGACGCTATTTTAAAAGGGCAAGACCCTGCATCGGTGCCAGTGGCCGGCCGCGTGACAGACGTGCCGGACAACTACAAGGGATGGGTGGCAAAGAATGAAGACAGAATACAGCAAAGCATTGACCAAGGGCGGCAACTGCCTTACTTTCTAAGGGACAATGGCGAGGTGGTGAACAATAGTTATGTCATTAAAAAATTCTCGCTGGAGGAAATTCCTTCACCCTCTATCGCAATGACAGAGGAGCAAAGGCAGGAAGCCTTAATGGCACTCGTCAATGGGCAAAACGACGGTTACCTGCCTCGATCATTCAATCTTAACGACATTTTACTTGCTATGGGCAGAGGGGATATGGCGGAAGCTGATAGACTTATAGATGTACACTTGGCTGCTATTAAGCGTCACAAAGGAAGAACGGCAGACAGAATTCGCGTGATACAAGACTTTGCCGACACCAAAAGGTACGGAGAGGCTTACGTTGAGAATGTACACTTGATAGAGGCTAGTCTTGGCATGAAACGCGGAAAGCGCATGACCCACCTTGAAGCGAACTCCGGCTTAGTCAATCCCAATTATGGCCAAAAAGGCTTTAACATCAACTGCTCCACATGCTCTCCCACATATATCCTGCGGAGGATGGGCTTCAACGTTCAAGCGAAGGCCAATATACCAAGCAATCAAGAAGTCGTAACACTATCGAAAGGCGCAACATGTTGGGAGAAGTGGATAGGAGGCACACAGAACTTCCACTCAGTGATGATTTGGCAACGTGCAAATGACTTCAAACAGATGTCCCCTTCTCGCTATATGCAGTTCATCAAAGACAATGCCAAAGAAGAGGGCATCTACGAACTTATTGTTGGGTATAGCGGTCGTGGGCACAAAGGACACTCCACGCTCATCATGGTAGAAAAAGATGGAACGATAAAGATGATCGACCAACAGGTTCCGAACTCGGGATCTCTAGAATGGTTCTTGAAGAAGCTTTCCAACAAGCCGGCTTCAAACGCTGGCATAATGCGTGTGGATAATGCTTTGTTCAACAGATATTACGCCAATATCGTCAAGTTAGTCTTGCAATAGGCCTTTCTCATTAAGCGTACCGAGCAACTCCAATCCTTCTCGTCCTCCAACCTTATTGACGCGTTCGCCGTTCCAAAGGTAGAAGATAGGCATGCCTATCACCACCGGCTGGTCATAATGGCAGTCGAACACTTGTTCTCCTTTGTAGTCGCACTCATATACTACTTTACCTCCTATCTCCACCTCTGAAGATGCGGCTTCTATAACCTGTTGTGGGATCTCCATATCTTGTATCAATTTTAGTCCTCTATCGGCACAATACGGCGGTACTTGGCAAGGTGACCGCGGGGCGCACCATACTGAAACATCGTTCCCTCTTCACCGGCCACCCGTATCGGCTCGTCAAGCTTGATGGTGGTCGCCATCCTGCCGTCGCAGTCGTACTGATGGCAAGAATAGCCGATCGTCATGGCTGGCAGAACCCACGACCCCCAGTTCTTGCTGTTCAGATACCGAAGCAAGACATAAACGCTGTCAGCGTTTGTGACGGTGGGCTCGTTACTGAACACTCTCCGGTACTCGTCCTCTATCTCAATCCGCCGCGCTTCAGCCTTCTCTGCTTCGCTATCCATCTGACGCTTCCCTTCTTCTTTGCGTCGCTCTATATACGCCTTGATGTCATCAAGCGTCTGCTCTCTGCACGATGCCAAGATCTTGGCACTACCGCCATAACTTCCGACAAGGCTGTCTGTTCCTTGCCATGGGTTACTCTCATTGATAAGGTTCCATTTGCCGCCAAAGACATGACTGGCGACGACATAAAGGACAACCTTCCCATCCTCCTCTTCCACACGGAAGATGTAGCTTTTAGTCTGTAAGGTTTTCATCGTAATTAAATCTTTTTTGGGTTGATATTTATACAGATAACGTATTTTGGCTCTTTTTATTGCGTTTTCCGCCATTTAAGCGACGTTCTACGCCTGTTGTATTAAAATATATTTGCATTGTTTTTTGTTGCGTTAGTGAGCTGGAGGACGTCTCCGCCTCTCCAGCCCTTGTTCTCACTCTCCCCCGTTCGGGTTCTCGCTCTTCCACACTCGCCACGCCTTGATGAGGCGGCGGCGGTCGTATTTGAGAGCTTCTTTCAACTCATCGTAGGCCACGCTCTCTATGACTGGTATGTCGAACTCTATCCCGTCGCAGTCAATCACCTTTATCGCGGTGCCATTCTTCGACACCTTGTAGGTGTACTTGTTCACCACCGAATAGCCTATTACGGTGCTGTCAATCTCCGGAAGTTCATAGTCGCCACTGACAGATGCGTATGCATCAAGGTCGGCGTTGAACCTATCCACCATCTTGATCACTCTGTTTATCTCATTCTGTGTCATAGCTTCAGATGCTAAAGATTAGACTTACGGCAAGTCTGCCGATGATATAGGCGGCACACATGGCCATTATGCACTTCTCAATCTTCGTTGTTTTCATATCTCTGTCGTTTTGATCATTCGTCATCCTCTTCCGTTTCTGTGTATTTTTCTACGATATCATACCTTGTGATTCCACCGTATGTGTAGCAGTTATCAAAACCCAAGTACACCTTTGCCTCCGGTTCAAACTCCCGTAGGCAATCAATGAGCTCTTCAACAGTCATTGTTCTTCTTACTTGATTGACACTGTACCCATCGCGGGATGTGTTGACTAATACAATCTGGTTCATCGTTATTTGTGATTTAAGGTTACATACCAAGTTCTTTCAATACGCTTGTCAATTTTGTCCGTACTTTTCAAGTTCTTGTTTAGTTATGTTGAAGTACGCTTTGGCGGCATACATCTTCGCGCACCGACGAACGATGTAGTTGTTGCGGAAAAAATCTGGGTTTAGGTTGTTTTCCTTGGCAAAGGAACGCCAAATTCTGTCTATCTGCGAGATACGCGTATAACACTGATTGTAGGTATATCCTTTTTTTACATGTTCTGCCAGGTGCTCTATCATGCAGTTCATAAAATCAGTACCACGGTTTGTGTTTGAATCGAGAGTTTGGTATCTCTCATAAATTTCTTGTAATTTGTCTTCTAAAATCATGTCGTTGTTGTTTAGGTTGTTATGTGTTTGTTTAATTTTCTTGTTGCAAAAATAATAAAAATTTATAATATACCAAAATATTTTTTTAATTTTTTTGCAAATATTTTGTATTGTCTTAATTATTAATGTTTTGTGAATTATATTTTTTTATCATAACGCATCGTTTTGCAGTGTTTTTTTGTGTCTTTTTATGACCTATTTTCACATTTTTTTGTTCATTGCACACGATATTTTGCAAACTATCACCCTACTATACGTATTAAGCATTGA
>Ga0247609_10004070_pt1 | contig 14633 bp, 24 predicted proteins | sample 172DNAGHGlowgp2_FD_193487 | JGI IMG/M metagenome (GOLD analysis project Ga0247609, IMG submission 193487) | Sheep rumen microbial communities from Palmerston North, Manawatu-Wanganui, New Zealand - 1728 DNA GHGlow gp2 | ecosystem: Host-associated > Mammals > Digestive system > Stomach > Rumen ...
ACTAACCAAGAAAAACTTCGCCCGTATCAGCAAGCTTTGGGCATTCGACAACCAATACCCAGACTTCACTGAAGAAACCTGCAAAGAATTATTAAACCATGTGGAAGAAGCCTAAATCTTCCACCCTCTTTTTTTTTAAAATAATGGATTAGGAGGTGAACAAGACGGTAGACATAAACAAACCAATACAATTCGGCGAAGACACAAACTATGCAATAGACATAACACCACACCCAAAAAAGCATAGCCAAGCAAAATACACTTTTTTTAGGAACGGCCAAAAAATCGGAGAATACACCGGCCGCTTACCATTAGAACTCGGAGCCACAACCAACATAGGCAAAGAAATAAGAAAACACCTAAACCCTAACAAAAGACTATCAGCCGACGCCGTCAACCACGACTTCGACGACCTCAAAGCAATCCTACACCAAAAACTCCAAGCCCTACTAAACCTAGAAAAACAAGAAGAACTAGAACAAAAAAGGGCCAGAGACCATGAAAAAGCCGAAAGAATAAACAAAGCCAAAAAAATACTACCTACTTTAAAGCAACCAGTGGTATGGGTAGCAAGCCACATAGACTGGCTAACAGCAGGCGAACGAAACAACATCCTACTCGCATGGATAGCCTATTGCAGCCAAATAATACTACACGAACCCATAAGCATAATCGCCTTAGGCGAAGGCGGAAGCGGAAAAACACACATAATAAACACCGCACTCGAACTAATCCCCGAAGAGCACATACAATACGAAAAAAACATAACAGAATCCGCAATGTTCCGACGCTCCGAAGACGACCCATGGTTCTATGATCATAAAATCGTTAACTATGGAGACCTTGGAGGATTGAACGAGCAGGAATTTATCGCGGAGTCAAAGAACCGTATAAAGGAGCTGCAATCCGACGGTTATTTGAACAGGCCTATCAGCATCCCAAGTGAAGATGGTGGATGGGAGGTTATGGATATGACTCTCATGGGAAGACCGGCCTTGACTTATACGACTGTTCCTGGTTACAAGTTTGATGACCAGGAGATAAGCCGAAGCCTATTCCTTACTCCAAGGATGAATAATAAGGAGTCTTTTAATACTCGGCTTATGAGTTTGGAGATTAAGGGTGAAAGTTATCAGAAATTCCTACGATATCATGAAGAGGCTGAAATAATTCCTGAGATGGTTGAGATACTGGAAAAGAAATTCCAAGAAATCGAAATCATCAATCCATATATTGGTTTGGTTGTGGAATCATTAGGCGACAGCATCTACTACAAGAGAGACAGCGACAAGTATAACAACATCATTAAGACCATTAGTGCTTTGAATTATTACAATCGCGAAATCTTTGAAAAAGATGGTCAGAAATACTTATACGTTACCTTGGAGGATGTTCAATTATTTTTCAGCTTAATCAATCGTTACCGCGAGAGTATTAATATGAATATCAGTCCTAAGGCTGTGGATGTTTTGAATGAGATTAATGACAAATACTTTGAATTAACAGAGAACCAGAAAGGCAATGATGAAGAGTATCAAGTCACATTTCAGGATGGTTTCACAGTTAATCGTTTTGAAGAAGTCAGCGAACTTGGTTTATCCCGTAGGAGTATTTACAGGTACATTGACGAATTAAGAGAGGCGAAATTGTTGAGTGTTAAGGACCGTGGCAGGACTGGTAATTTGTATGATTTGACAATGCGAAAGGGTAAGGAATGGATTGACACTTTGCAGTTATCGGAAGGCAGTAAAAGGATTGTCATACTTGAAGCCGGTGAAGAAATGGAAAGGTTCTTAGCAAAGGATAAGGTCTGTGAAGGTTTGAGCATTTTCAATCAGGACCCCTTAGTGGAGCGGCCTTTCTGGGCGGAGTGTGACAAGGAGGCTTAAAAGAATTGTGTTTTGCCAAAATGCAAATCAGGGTATGGCATTGTATGGCAAAACCCAAACAATACAAGGACCACAGTTAAACAATGAAATAAAGAAGGAGAAGGATTATAGGAAAACAAAAAATGAGTTTTGACATTTTGACACAAAAAGTGAGGTTTAAAACAACAGGGTATATGTGAAAAAGTACCCTTTTTTCATGGCAAAATGGCAAAACAGAAAATGGTGATACTATGGGACAATTCGATGACCTGCTCAAACAGATGACCCAAAAACGATGGGAAACCTACGAACAGACAAAAATAAATCCTAATGAGTGTGGTTTCAGTGAGGGTGACAAATGCAGCTGCTGTATGCACCCCTTAGATTGTCCTTTGGATAATGAGAACTATATACGAAAGCAGAAACGATTACAATTAGAATATGACCTTGAACAATGGAAAGAACTGTATTCCATAGTTATTAAGGAAAGACAAGCCCTAGGAAGATTATTGGTTGAGTTTTGCCAAACAAAAAGCGAATTGCCAACACACTGGACAAAACCCTATTACCACCTTTATCCAAAAGGAACTTGGCTTGACGATCCAAAATACAGTCCTGGGAATATTCAAAAAATAATACACGGCATAGAAAAAGAACTAAAAGAACAGTATGGAAGTGATTAAATGATTCCATTAACCATAAACAAAAAAGGAAACTTCGTGGATATGATTTATAAAAGTGATTCAGATTACTTTAAAATTCATGATGAACTTGAAGATGAATTCTATAACCAATTTGATTCTAAAACAAAAAGGCAAATCTTCATGAATCCAGACAAGTTTGAGGAAAGAAATTCATTATACATTTCTGAAGTTAAAAAACCAGCCCATAGAAATTATTTCTGGTCATTAGAATATTCATTAAGAGAATTGTTAAACCATTTCAAAGCATTAGTAAAATTATACGGGGATTATCTAATACTTGATTATTATTTCCATGGAATCTTCTTAAAAGATGATGATAAAGAAATGCATCATTGCCAATTCGGAGCAGATGATGAAGAATTTGAAGACAGTAGTTTTAATAGTCATTTGTTGGGTGAACCTTTATCTAAATTTATTGAGGATTTAACTAATCAAACAAAATTAGGTGAAATCAGAATTAAATCATTTAAAGTGAATTTAGTGTATAATAAGCAAAGTAACCCTAAAAGGAAAAGAACTCACATTCCAAGAGGATTAAGACACGAAGTGTTTAAAAGAGACAATTATACCTGCTGCGAATGTGGTGCCAGGAAAGAGGATGGAGTGACTTTGCATATTGATCACATTATTCCAGTAAGCAAAGGTGGAACTGATGAGTTATCTAACTTGCAAACATTATGTAAGGCTTGCAATTTGAATAAGTCCGATGTGATACAATGAGGATAATTATTGATACTCGTGAGCATGGTCCACATGGCTTGACATCTACAAGGAAGAGCCGAGCCCAAGAGTATTATTCTACTAAGGGCTACGATTGCGAAATACGACAACTAACCTACGGGGATTACCTATTCAATAACCAAGTAGTTTTTGAGTATAAACTAATCGATGACCTGATGAAGAGCATCACTAATGGTCGTTTATTTGATGAGTGTGTTAACCAAACAGTAACCTATCCTTACAGTTACCTGATTGTAGAGGGCAATTTGCAGGATTATATCTTGGATAGTTGGGAATCTTATATTGTGAGAAAGCAATACACATATGATTACCAAAAATATATCAAATCAACTTATGCAAGATACGAAGGAGCAATAAGACGGGTGCAGACCATCTGCCCAGTAATCTATGCAGCAAGTGAGAGTGTGGCTTTCCAAGAGATGCTACTTCAAGCTCAGAAATGTTGTGAAAGTAAAACTTATGGTAGTGAGGTTAAGAATCTTGTTAAATCTGCTTCCGCGGTGGATAGTGTCTTGTGTAGTGTTAAGGGTGTGAGTGATAAGAAGGCAAAACTGATTAAGGAAACATTAAACATCAAAAGGCTACACGATTTAATTAATTGTTCTGTTGAGGATTTTAACAAGGTCAAATCAATAGGGGAAATCACTGCGAATAATCTATATGAGTTTATTCATAAAAAGGAGGATTGATAATATTTTGTGAGTCATGTGATGATTTCAACAGCAAGGATTATAAGGGGTACAAGCCTTACCAGGAGCCAAGGAGTGACTATGATTGGAAGGATTATGTAAGATTGAATGATACTGAGGATGGTGTGGTTAGTTGTCATATGTGCGACATCAGAAGAACTGGTTGCATAGATGACAAGACTCCCCGGTATTACTGCAAAAAAGGTAAAAGAAGCATACAGACAAGTTTAGGAGATTTTTAAAATGGCGAAAAGACATACAATAAGCGTAAGTGAAGACAACAAGAATCGCTTACGCAACATAGCAATTGAAGATGTTAGCTTCAATCAGATAATTGAGTACTTGTTAGATATTTATGAGAATGTCCAGGAAGATTGGCCGGATATCTATGAGTACTTGGATATGGATGTGATCTAATGAATGAGGAGGATTATTAAGGATGTTGGAAGTAGTACAAGCGGAGGATAAAGTGAAATGCATTAAGGATTTGAATTATATTAAGTTGAGTTTGAGTAATCTCAGGATTGGGCATAGCCAACTAATGCTAGACCTGCCACTTGATTACCATACGGAAGAGTTTGATAATGCGTTTATTGGTTTGGTGGATGAGTTGGAGGATTTAATCAAAGATTACGAGGCACGGATATTATGAGTGAGGCGGATTATTGTTTATTTGGCGAAGGATTTTGCCAATGGTGTAGGTATTGTATAATCAAGTATAAAGAGGATTAGAAATGGCATCAAATAGATTAACATTTGAAGAAGATTATCCGATTGTAGAAGCAATAGCTCTTGCAAGGAATATAAAACCCAAAACAAAAGAAACATACCTCCAAACAATTGACCATTACACTGAATTATTTAATCAAAGTTTCGCTTCATTAATAGATTTGTATTATGATGAAGAGGACACTCTTGTTTGGAAAAAAAGAACATTGAAACAACATTTAATCCAATACCGTAATTATCTTTATAATCATTTCTTAAAGAGTAGTGCAAAAATTTATTATAGTAAATTACTCACTATTTTAAGACATATGGAGATTGAGGTGGGGTCATTACCCAAGTTAAATGATAAAAATACAAACGATTTGGCCCCTATCTGTTATGAGGATTTGCCTTCAAAAGATGAGATTGAAAGGGCATACCTTATTGCGGCCCCTGTAATGAAAGCAATTATCCTGTTTGAAACAAGCACGGGTTGTGCTAGAAGGGAAACATTAAATCTTACAGTAAAAGATTATTTAGACGCCAATGGTGTTAATGAGTATGATAAACCAATTAACACTTTGTTTTCAGAAGTTAATACAAATAATGTCCCTTGTTTTAAATTGAAAAGACAGAAAACAAACAAATATTATTTCACTTATTGCACCCCTCAAGCTAATCACGAAGTTTTACAATATTTGCGTACTAGGGATAATTTAAAACTCCATGATCCTCTTTTTGATTTAACCCTCTACTTTTGGAATAAACAGTTTAACCAAATCAATAATCAACTGCATTTAGGTAAAGTTAGGACATTCAATAAATTCAGAAGCCATATGCTCCGCAAATACCATGCCAGCACATTGTTCAATAATGGTATGAGCATGGAGGATATTGATAGTTTACAGGGCAGGAGCAAGGATACAACAAGACAATCCTATTTTATGGAAGACCCTAACTTATTGAAGAAAAAGTATGTGGAACATATGGATTGTTTATTGTTGGAGGTTTAATATGGAGGTTAAATCTAAAAGTGGAGTTCAAAACATATGGGTAAAACCTAATGGAAAGTTTATGATAGTTCATAAAATCAAAGGCAAACCCCATTATTATGGAACATATGAAACTCTTGAAGAAGCGATTATTGCTAAAGAGAGATTAATTAAACAAAATTGGATAAAAGAACCAAATCCTATGAGGTATATTGGCAAAATAACTAATGGGAAAAAAATGAAATATTATATCCAAAGATTATCTAAAGGATGTGAGGGGTATTTTGGTTCTTTTGAAACATTAGAAGAAGCACAAAAAGAAAGAGATTTATTGGAACAATTCGATTGGGATTATGATGCAATCTGTGAATCAATAGATGAAACACTTGATGGGTACATAATAATGCGAAATAGGGTGGTTGGGTGTGATGAGTAAAAAAAGTATTATTGAAAGGATTACTGTATTGGAATCATTATTACATGAACTTAATGTTTTGAGTGAGAAGTATCCTCAGGAGGACAGTCTTATTCTTGCTCATAGTAAGGTTGAAATAGAATTAGAGCATTGGAGGGATGAGATTTGACTGATGACCAATTATTCGGAGAGAAGGATATAGAACGGGAGAATGAAATATTGCGAGATGAGAATAAGCGATTACAAGGAAGGATAAAACGGTTGAATGCTTTCATTGTTAGTAAAGATTTAGCAATAGAGTATATACGATGGCAAAAAGGTAGTGGTGATGATTGATGAGTGAAAAAAATAAGCGATTTATTCAATTATTACTTCTCCTTATTTCATATGTGAGCCTATTAATAGGACTTCATAGCATGAACAAGAATATTTTAATAATAAGTATGGTATTTTTTATTTTAACCAGTATTTATTCGCTTAAATATATTCCTGATATAGATGTGATGGGATATGAACATTAGGTGGTGAGAATGTATGACTGATAAGTTTGTTGTAAGCACTAATGAGGTTGGCGAGATTATTGTAACTGATGTTGAAACTGGTAAGGTTTATGATAATATTTACAAGTTTTTCGGTTTAATACGATTGATGAATGATGAACACGAAAGACAAAATAACGAAATCAAACTATTAAGAAAGAAGATAATCGAATTGAGGGAAGATTTAGAAAAAATTCCGCCAAGCATTAGGGAGATGTGGTTAGAATGAGTGATGAACGATTTGAACTGTTAGATGAAACAATATTTGACAATCAAAAACAAGCAGAAGATGGTGGCAGAGTTACTTATTGGGTTGTTGCATATCAACAAAGACAAGAGTTAGTTGACTTATTGAATGAGTTAAACGATGAAAACAAGACTCTCAAAAAAGAGAATGAGTGGTTAAGAAAAGAATTGAAAGGATTAAATAAAAAATATATTGCTTTTTCAGAAGCAACAGACAAAAGATTACGAGAGATGATGCGATGAGTGATTGTGATAATTGTATATACCTTGACCAAGACGATAATGGCGAATACTGCCACAAAGGACACACAGGACACAAAACACTAATCCACGATTGTTGTGACTTTGAACACTGGAACACCTTAACAGATGAAGAACGGAGACCACCATGCAACGATTGAAATGTAATTATTGTGGAAGCCCAATCCATATTAGCGAGGTTTGGGCATTCCTACACTACATAACACACAGGAAGTATTATGTACAATGCCCACAATGCAGACACATAAGCAACTACCATATCCGCTTATGGCTCGTACACGACACAACAGACACAACAGAAAAAGAACTAAACAAAAAACTAAGATGGTGAAAAACATTATGACAGAAACAAAAACAGTACCCCTAAAAGACCTAGTAGAACAAGCAAGACGAACCTACGGGTGGCCAAACCTACGAAGCAGCCCAAACAAAGACACAATCCGAAAAATACCAAAAAGCTGGTGGAAAGAACAACACGATCAAGGCAAAAAACTCAAAGAAGTAGCTGCGGAATTAAATGTAAGCCCCGGCTACCTGAGCCAATGCCTAACCAGAAGAGGCATCTATTGGAGACAGTTATGATGAATGGCAGATACACTTACGACATACAGAACAGGCTAATCAAAAAAGATGACAATTACCTTGCAAGATTAACCGACAAGGAAGCCCACAAGATAATTGATGAGCTCAACCGACAAGACAGACGAATCAATGAATACGAAAGAACCATAAGTAAGATAAGGAAAATATTAAGAAGCTGATAATAATGCCTAATCAATTAGAAAACCTACTACGAGAAGTACAACAAAGCATAACCATGATAGACAAAAGAATCACTAAACTTGATGAAAGAAAACAAGAACTAGTAAACTTCCGCCAAGAACTAGTAAATGAACAAGAAAGACTACTCAGGGAGAAGAGGATAAGATGAAAACCAAACGAAACCTAAACATCATAAACGATACAATCAATGACCTGGAAAGATTCATACAAAACTTCTACCAACAATTACCAAAAAATGGTTTGGATCCAGACACTAACCAACGGATAAAGTCCGACCTTGAAGACCTACGAATATGTATCAGATTATATGAGAACAGGTTGGAACGGGAATGAAATGCGGATACTGCGGAACCACCTTTATTCCACGGTATCCCAACCAAAAATATTGCAGTAAAACTTGCAGTAATAATCGGCATCGTGAACAGAAATGCGAGTATGCACGCCGACGATACAACAAGATAAGGAATAAACAAATCATAGACAATAGTGCTTTCCGTCCTGGAACCGGCAACCTAACACAACACAGGTTAACCGATGATGAGGCGGAGTATGAGCGGATACAAAGGGAAATCAAAAGACTACGGCTCCGAACCTAAACCGTCTAGAATTATTAATAGTATAGGAGGAAAACAAAGGATAACCTAGTGGGAGCTTAACATTTTCACCTAATCAAAATTTTTGGATGATACTTCCCAAAACAAATAATAATACTAATCTTCCCCTGTATTCCCTTTATTTTTCTTTTATACCACAGTGTAATGCAATTCATAATACAAGTTCCAAATATTAAAGTCAAATCGTCGCAAAGCAAAGCATATACCAAAATAGTTTTACCATTTCCTATAAGTATAGCCAAGATAACAGCAATCTTCAATAATTTGTGCAATATAGTATTCATTAAGTCCCTCCTACAAAGGATTTGAAACACAAAAGGGTTTAGTATCATCCAAAAATGGTGAAAAAACAGAATCATTTTAAATAAGCGTAGGGCATGGATTTTGGTTCAAACCCAAACCAAGCCACAATATTTCCAAAAAAAAAAAGAAACCATTGTTTAAGGAATCATACGATATAAAAATATGCAACTATATCATAACCTAGTAAAAAAACGGGGGAGTACCATTGGGGGCTTCAGCAACCATAAACACCTTTTTCTTTATGGGCCTCAAAACTCCCCTTTTTTTACCACTACCAAAAAAAATAATACTTTTAACACTATTTTTAATATGACCACTCACTACTGCCAACTATGCGGAAAACCATACAAAAAAACAACGAACAACCAAAGATACTGTTCACAAGAATGTAGTCAGGAAGCCCGCAGACTCAAATCACGGGTATATTTTAGTCGATGGTACACGAAAAACAAAGTATACTGTTGGGCAAGAAAAAAAGGCACAGGCACACTTGGACCGCATAGGCATGAAACCGATGAGTCAGAGTATGAGGCGATCCAGAAAGAATTGCACCGCCTACGGCTACGAAAATAAAACTAACCCTAATCCTTTTGACTTGCTTTGAGTGTATAATAACAGAACCATGAAAATAATAAAGTTAGGAGGATAGGATGAGTGGAGTCGAATGCCTACACGAAGAACAAATACAAACCCAATCACGTAAGATAACCGAACTAGAAACAAGGGCGGATTTCAAAGACAAACGAATCGATGAATTATACACTAAGATGGATAAGATGGAAAACAAACTAGACCGGCTTAATGAGAATGTCAATCAATTATTGATACAATCACGGCAAGGAGACACCGACCTCGAATTAAGATTAAAAGCCATCGAAACCGAACTAGCACTACAAAAACAAACCAATATGGATAATCATAATCGTGTATCGCAATTACTAGCCCTAATTGGTGTCGGATTAACAATCATAACCATCTTGATTAACGTTTACTTCAACATAATACACTAACCCATTCATTCATTAGAGAAAAATAAGATACAACAAGGATAATAATGGTGATAATATGGCAATAACCGAATGGCACGAACCTATACACGAATGTCAAAAAGGAGAAGTACAAAGGGAACGATGCTATTTAGAACCATACTTTTTCTTTAATGGAAATTTAAAAGACTACGCTGAATTATTACAATATGCATATGCAAAGAAATATATCCCTGACCAACTCCAAACCAACTCTCAACATGAAGAGTTCCTGGATAAACACCCAATCTGTTTTCATCCTTATGATGTCAAGAATCATAAACCTCCTTCACACAATCAATTAAAAGAATGGAGCAAAGGCACTAACACTTCTTGCGATGAAAAACATAACTGGGATGCGAGAAGGTCAAGCAAAAGGAATGAAGTTAACCGATTAGCTGAAGAAAACCTTGCAGCACAATTAACCGAAGACTTACCTTATTTTTATGAATGTGTCAAAAGAGGTTTCAAAGAAGTGGATGAATCTGTTGAAAACGCAAAGATGATGGGAAAATTCACACCACATCAAGCAGAATCCGCAACCAAAGGAAGAAACAATGCAGTCAACAGTTTACTTCAATTAACTGGTAAAGACAAGAATTATAATGTCAAAGCAGATGTTGATGCAGAAACCAAAGTAGAATACTCTAACGTGGATAATTTATTGGAGGCATTCCATGCAAGCAAAGCCGAATGGGACAAACACAAACAACAACAATAATAATATCTTGCACCTTGGAGCCTTCAGCTACAAAGCACAAAGCTTCATCTACGATAGCGATGCATTCATCAATATTGCACATGGAAGTGTAAGGAGTGGTAAGACAATCGCAGCAACATTCCGCTTCCTACTATTCGTATTAGAATCCGATTACTACGAATTCATGATAAGTGGCAAAACAAGGGATACTATTGAAAGGAATGTAGTCAGAGACCTAATCCGTATGATAGACGGCAGAATACCTTATGTCTATCGGAAGTTCGACAACTACATTGAAATAGCCGGCAACAAGATATGGCTAATTGGTTTCAGTGACGAGGGAGCAACCGAGAAAGTAAGGGGAATGACAGTAGGCGGATGGTACGCCGATGAAATAACATCCGCTAGTAAATCCACTGTTGAGATGGCAATCACAAGGTGCAGTGTGGATGGAGCACAAATGTTCTGGACAATGAACCCAGAATCACCTTATCATTTTATTTACACTGACTATATAACCAACCAAGAGTTACTTGACTCAGGAACTGTTAAGTGTTGGCACTTCACACTAGAAGACAACCTCCACCTAAGCCAAAGATACATTGAAGAGTTGAAGAGAGTTAATCGGAAAAGCCAAGTCAATTACAAACGAAACATACTAGGAGAATGGGTAATCGCCGAGGGAGTAATCTATGACAGCTTCGACGAAAACATCCATGTCTTCCATGACGATCTAACTTCAACCTTCGATGAGATTAATATCTGTTGTGACTATGGTGTATCTACTGTGACAACTTTTGGAGTGATGGGGATAGTCAAGAATACAAAAGAGGGTAACACTTACTACCTGCAAGAAGAAACCTATTACGATGCAACCGTGAAAGGAGTAGCCCAATCAGATAGTGACAGAGTCAATGATATCCTCCGACTGCAAGACAAGTATGGATTAGGTAAACGAAGCACTATCTACTTGCCACACGATGCCGCAAGTCTAAAAGCCCAATGCAAACAAGACCCCCGCATACGGATGAAAGTACGAACCTATGCCCCTGATACCTTCAAGGACATAACAAGGATACAGGACCTGTTCAACAATCAAAGGTTCTTTATTCATGAATCCTGCAAGAACAGTATTACCCAAGCTCAAACTTACTGTTGGGATACCAAAGCCCAACAACGTGGCGAGGATAAGCCTTTGAAGGTGGATGACCATTGCCCTGATATGTGGCGTGGCGGTTTATTCGGTTCCAGGTTAAGCCGAAGAAGACAAAAGATTAATGCGTGATATATTATGACAAAGAAATCTGATAGTTTTATAGTGACAATCGACAACGAGAACGAGTACCATGTTATCGACCAGTTAGAAATCAATAAATATGCAATGAAAGCAGACATTGAGCCAGCAACTGGCAGTAAGCAGGTTGTGGATGAGATGTTCCGTATTGGACATAACATTCTCAATCCAAAGTACAACCCATACGACCTTGTAGCATTACTAGACTTGTACACTTATCATGCGAGTTGTGTTGAAGCGGTCGCAATGGATGTCAGCGGTATCAGTTACACATTGAAACCAGTTGAGAATGTGGAACCTATTGAGGCGGAAAAGGAACGCTTCATTACTGTGTTAGATAATTGTACTCCAAGTATTAATACTCATTTGCAACGGTTAGTGTATGACCGCAGAGCAATCGGTTATGGTGCTTTGGAAGTGATAAGGGAGGATAAGTCTGATTCTGATATTATCAGGTTGAAGCATATTCCGGCTCAGACTCTCCGCAGACACGCCGACCTTAAAAGAGTATTGCACACTACACCCTCTGGCAAACGTGTATGGTTCGTAATCTACGGCAAGAACTATGATGAGTATGGTAACAAGTGTGATGTTCATGCGGATACTGGACAGTTCCACCCATATAATTCATTGGAGCCTCATGAGAAAGCCAACGAATTACTGTGGAGTATGGAGTATGCACCAGGAACTGATTATTATGGCAGACCACCAATCGTATCCTGTCTTGGCAGTATCAAGGGAGACATTGGTGCAGTCAAGTATAACAATGCATTCTTTGACAATTATGGTATGCCTAAGTTTGCTATAACTGTGACTGGTGACTTCGCAGATTACGATGTAGATCCAGATGATGAAGATTATGACATCACACAAACACTTCGTTATAAGATTGGTCAGCAGATTAAGGAAGTCATCCGTAATCCACATTCCGCTATATGTATCACAATCCCATCAGAGGGTGAAGAAGGAAATGTAGACCTTAAAATTACACCCTTGAGTGTGCAGACCGAGGAGGGTCATTTCCGTATGTATCGTAAGGATACCCGTGATGAGGTTATCCATGCTCACCACATGGACCCTTCAAGATTAGGCGTCTTTGATAGTGGCAACCTAAACGGCAGTAACTCCGAAGCGACTATGAGCAGTTACAAATACGGTACTATTGCTCCAATCAAAGCCGAGATGGAGTCATTGATTAATCAAATCGGAACCGAATTAGGAATCACCAGTTGGCGGTTCTGCATTGAAGATGTTGCACCGATTGATTATACCAAAGACCTAGCCCTTGCCGAGTTCCTATTCCAAAGAGGAGCAATGACAATCAAAGAATTAATCGATAACTTCGGAAACAAATTCGGACTAACCCTAGAAGACCCTGATGATTACTACTTGAATGCCAGGTACATTAACGGTCAACCATTAGAAATGATTTGGAATAATACGGAATCTAATCCTATGTTGGAAGTTGACAGTATACTTGGAAGCTTGGAAGATGAATTAAGAAGAGAGGCACAACCAAATGAAGAACCAATCATTGAAAGCAAAGAGACAGATATTAGCCTCACAAGTAGCGAATAAACGAGGATTGAATAATGAGAAGGCAATGACAAGGGACATTGTCAAGTTATTCAAACAAGTAAGTGAAGAGGTGCAAGAAAACCTAACTGAATACTGGAGTGATTACCAGTTACTGCAAGGTCAAATCAACTTAATCACAAAACCAATCCTTGATGCTGAAGAAGAATACAATCGGATACTTGAGAAGTATATTCGCCGCCAATACAGGTTAGGTTCAAGTGAAGCAGAACGAATAGTACAAAACATCACTGATAATGCTTCAATGAAAGCAATTAACCTACAAGGAATCCGAGCAAAAATCAAGAAACAAAGCAACCAATTATTCGGAACCCTACATGATGCTGAAGACGAACTCCTTGAGAAAACATTCATAGCAAGTAAGAGGACACTTGCAAGAGTCACCAGTCAAATCAATCAGATAATCACCGATGGATACACCAGTGGTAAAGGAATCAATGTAGTGGCAGGTATGCTTCAGAAACGATTCGACCAATTAGAGACATGGGAAGCCAAGAGGATAGCACGGACAGAAATCCATAACGCTCATAACAATGCAGTGATGAGAACCTATAATAATCTCGGTGTTGAATACACACAATGGATCGCCGCGAATGATGACAGGACACGTGATAGTCATGCCGAGGTGGATGGTGAAATCATACCAATAGGGGGCAAGTATAGTAATGGACTTGAATACCCTGGTGACACTAATGGTCCGTTGGAGGAGTGGATTAATTGTAGGTGTAGTAATGCTCCGTTTGTGATTCCGTATGGTTTTATGGCACCGAGTTTTAGTCCTTTCAGGGAGTCTGACCTTGTGCCAATCAATACAAAGTCATCTTAATTTTTATTTCTTATTTTTTTTATCCTTTTTTTGATTATCGTAACAATTTAGTTTAATCTTTTTTTCTTTACTACCTTTTTTTTAAACTGCTTTGAGTGTATAATAGAAAGCCCCACAAAAACATAAGGGGTTTTCGGAAATTGATGCTTATGAAAACAATAAAAACACTAACAGACGGCACAATCCTACTAACCGCCCCAGTCATGATACCAGGAGCAAAAGACTGTGACTGGATAAATGGCGAACCACCACTAACTAGTGAGCAAATCCAGGAATTCGCCAAGTCATATGAAAAATACCAATTCATAGACCACGAACACGGACTCACA
>Ga0247609_10004071_pt1 | contig 14631 bp, 15 predicted proteins | sample 172DNAGHGlowgp2_FD_193487 | JGI IMG/M metagenome (GOLD analysis project Ga0247609, IMG submission 193487) | Sheep rumen microbial communities from Palmerston North, Manawatu-Wanganui, New Zealand - 1728 DNA GHGlow gp2 | ecosystem: Host-associated > Mammals > Digestive system > Stomach > Rumen ...
GCAAACTCTTGTTTCGTCTATCTTCAAGATCAATCCTGACGATATGTTGGTCATCGACACCTATGGATTTCAGATAGCGATAGAATATTTCAAATAGCAAGAAAGACTTGCCCGAACGTCGAATACCGGTTACGACTTTTACTAAACCATTGTTTTTGTGGTTGATAAGTTGTTCAAGATAGCGTTTCCTTTCAAAATACATAACGATATGATTTTAGATTTAGGCCGTATGCGGCGAATTTCCTAAATGAACGCTGCAAAAATAGTTTTTTTTCCGAACCAAAGGAAACATGTTGGTATTTTTTCTAAATCCTACTATCTATTGTTTTTCCCATCCATTTCATCCATTTCCATCCAAAATTATCCATTTTGGATACAATTTATGTATCTGATTTGTATATTTAAAGTATTGATTATCAAATAATTAATTTGATTGTTTTGGGATTTATTGTATTTTTGCGGCGATAAACATATATACAACAATAAATATGGTAGAAACAATTCAATACCCCAAGTATCAGACTTTCTTCCATCGGCAAGAAGGCGAGAATACCAACATTGTGAAATGCAAACAATGTGGCAAGGAAATATCGGAAAACAAAGGCTGTATTTGTCCGCAATGCGGAGCCTATATCGGCAAGGAATTGTATCAAGAAAACGAAATTTTGGTTAAACTGGTGATTTCTGGTCATGTTGAGTCAAACTACGAACACGAAAAGGGTTTGATTTCTGACGAGGTTTTCGAGGAACGTATGAAAACCTTGGAACAAGTTGCCAAAAAAGTCAAGGACAGTAGCAAAGAATTAGAAAACTATCATAAAAGCAAATACGAGGCGACTGATAAACTCGGCAAATTTCACAACTCGTTATTATTTAGATTCACGAATGCCTATTACTCCTTTGTTTATGGGTTGGCAAGACCAGCGAGTAAAGGTTATGATGCGCCTGATGGTATTGATTTGGGTTATTCGATTGTTTTTGGCATCTTTGGAGCCTTCCTCTTATTTGGAGCGACTAATGCGAAAGGTTTTGGTGCAGTATTGCTTGCTTTGATAGGCCTGTTTTTTGTCTTGGTTCCAATAATAGCAGTTATGGAGCGGATTCTCGGCAACAAGCCCAACGAAAACGAGTTTCTTAAGCATTGGACCTATTGGAAGCACGCAATTCATAGTAGACTCTGGGTTTATTTTTCAAAAAAATCTTATCAGGAGCTAGACTTGCGCGAATACTATTTGTCAGGATTTAAAGATCTTGTCGAGTATTACAAAAACCTGAATAATAATCCACACGATAAAGATGAATTGCTTTTGATGGCAGATGTCTTTAACTTGATGATTTACCAATGCATTTTGATTCGGGAAGATTATTTAATAAGTATAGGTGAAGAAGGCGATAAGTCAATTGATAAATGTAAAAAGCTATGGAGAGACTTAAATGAAAAATACGAAGTATAGACCCATCTGGACTTGTGGCCGCTACAATGCAGAAAAGCACGTGGCACTGATGTACAACCTTTTGGCTGGATACAGCTATTTTTTTGAATCGTACTCAGCAGATGTCATCGGGCAGGTGCTTGACGTACCGCGCAGTGGCGAGGTTGATGTGAAAAGGATAGCCTCGACGACAGGCATTGCCGAGGAGTCCATAGAGGCGTTTTTCGACACCTTAATTAATGCAGGACTGTTGACAAATTTTGTGCCGACAGCAGACGACATCAAAAAAATGCGCTCGCAATTGGCAGAAGCCAAACGTGTCGCTTCAATAACCACAGAGAAAACCACCAAAGAAAAACTGCCTTTTGACACTTCTTCGGCGGAGCAGGATTACTACAATGCCGTTGACGATGGCATGACGGTGACTTCCGTGATGTTTGAACCGACCTATAATTGTAGCGAACAGTGTGTCCATTGCTACAATCCCGGTGCCACCCGCAACGACAGCGAAATCAGCCACCGAGCCGACCGCGAGGAACTCAATTTGGACGATTACAAACGTATTATTGATGACCTCTGCGAGCATGGCTTGGTAAAGGTCTGCCTTTCGGGTGGCGACCCATTCTCAAAGCCTATCGTTTGGGACATTATTGATTATCTTTACCAAAAGGAAATTGCTTTTGATGTCTTCACCAACGGGCAACGCATTGTGGATAAGGTGGAACGCTTGGCCAACTACTTCCCCCGCTTGGTGGGTGTGAGCATCTACAGCGGCATTGCCGAAGATCATGATGCCATCACCCGTGTGAAAGGCTCTTGGGAACGCTCAATGAAGGTGGTGGAACAACTCTCGGACTTGGCCGTTCCCATGAACCTGAAGTGTTGTATCATGCAGCCCAACCTGCATAGTTACTATATGGTGGCAGACTTGGCAAAGAAATATGGTGCCGAGCCGCAGTTTGAAATCAATATCAACGATTCCATTGACGGCGACCTTTGTGCCAGACAATTGAGGTTGACTGAAGAACAACTGCAAGTGGTGCTCCGCGATAATAACATTGCATATCATGTTGATGAAGAAACGCCAATTTATGAAGGCAATTCCATTTCAGATGTGGTAAATGGGTGTAGTGCAGCTGCCACTACGTTTTCAATTACACCAGACGGAGAGCTTCAGCCTTGTTGTGCTTTCCCAATGTCTTTTGGCAATTTAAAGAAACAATCCATCGGTAGCGTTTTTAATGAGAACCAATTGCTAAAGGAATGGCGTACAGTTACTTTAAAACAATATGAAGAATGTGGAAAACATGACTATTGTGGTTATTGTAACTTATGCGCTGGAAACAATTATGGTGAACATGGCAATTATCTTAAACCCGCAGAGACCAATTGCTATATGGCAAAAATCCGTGCGGGTTTGGCGAAAAAACTTAAACAAGGCTTGGATTCCTTGCAGGGTCAAGATTTTGTAACCGCGTTAAAAGCCTTACCGAAGAACAAGGTGGACTTGCGACGCTTTTTTGATACAAAAGGGATAAATGGTGTCTCCCGCAGTACACCTATAACCGACTAAATCATACGACGATGAAAGTAGAATTAGTTATCAGCAACGTCTCCAACGTCATGACCCCTGGTCACTGCGCTAACAATAGCAATGGCGTTTGCGGTATTAACGTGAGACAAATCTAATTGCAACATTTTATTAGGGGAGCGCATGACTAGTGCTCCCCTGATGGCTTATTAATTAAAATTCAATGATTTAACCAATAGAAAAATGGGAAAAGAAATAATTACAGAACCCAGAACTCCGAATAAGCCGATTATTCCAGAGCCTAAAAAAACACCATTACCAGAGAAACCACAAAAGCCCGTGTTGCCCGATAGAGAGCCTACACCAGGAAAGAGAGTATTCGAATGATGATAAAAGTGTTCGCTGAAGATACAAATTGTCTCGTGCTGGAAGAGAGCTTTTCAACGAAAAGAAATAGGACTCTTTATCCTTATCTCCGTTCCGAACACGGCGACAGAACCATGTGGCAAGTCAGTCCTATCCATGGCCGCAGTTATGTGGTGGGTAGGACTGGCGAAGGCCGCTATGTGGTAAGCAAAGGTAATGGTTTGGGCTATACGCAATACAACTTCGTCTATACACCCGAAATGCCATCGGATGTTTGGGGCTTGTTGCTCAAGGAAGATGCCTTGCGCGATTATCGTTGCGGACAGGAAGTGCAAGCCTTGGGCATCAAGACCAACCACATGGAATGTGTATTGGAATTGGATTATCCCATCCATATTGCCAAAACCAATGTTGACTTAAAGCCAGTGCTGTTACAATACAACGTGGACTGCCCATACCGCATCAGTGATGCACCATTCATGACACGCGAGCAAATCATAGCTGAGGTCAACAAATGGGAAAAGATGAACGACAAAGACTTTGACAAGGATTATCTTATTGCCGCCAATGTGCTCATCCGTAACTTGCGCATTATGCACGACCATGAGGTACTGCACAACGCTATCCATGAACAGAACTACACTTGGGCGTTGGAATTGCTTGACTTTGAGCTGTGTCGCACACCGAACTATCCCTATACCCAAGCTGACTATGAACGGCATGTGTGCAATCTGTATGACAGAGAAGTGATACAAACCTACCAAGTCATCATCTACATCGCAGGCTGCCTCAACGAACCTGTCAATTTCAAGCAACTCGACAATCTGTTTCTTGAATATGGTTTTGACTTGAACAAATTTAAATTATAAACAATTATGGTCTGGATACCTTGTCAATGCTGTGGGAAAGAGTTTCCCCAAACCAACAAATGGTATGTTTGCGACAAATGCGGCTACCGCATCTGTCCATATTGCCTGCCTCATCATCGAGGCAAATACAGCAGCGGCGGCTTCAAATGCAGCCAATGCGCCTTTGGGTATTTGAAAGAACGATAATGCCGATTGAATTGTATTTTCAAGAATCGTATGGAACCCCATAACAACACAGACGAAGAACGCAAACGCAAGGCTTTTATGAACGCCTTGTCGAACTTGGGGCTGTTGGAAATGTCCGAAGAAGAAAAAGCGGAAACCGCCTCCGACCAAGTCTCGGCCTCAAGCGAAGCCTAAAAGCATACCAGCATTTCGAGAAGTGAACCCTATCGGGCGAAATCCAACCGAATACAGGTCGGTTTCGCCCGAATCTTATTTATCCCTCACCAACCTCACACTACGACCGCTGCATTTGTCGGTGGTGATGGAATGATAGAAGAAACTATTGCAGAAGTAGATGCCCGTTCCTCCGAATTTTCAATTCGGAAGCCATGAATATCAGTATTTGCAATGCGGAAAAACAACAAAATGCGGCAACCGAAGATTTGTTTAGGATTTATGTGAGATTTGTTTCTCCGTCATAATCCAACGAAACCCTGAAAAATAAAGCAGATTTCGCTGATTTCTGACAGGAAAATCTCAAAAAGATCAACCCTCATTAATATGGATTTTTGTCCAAATCCATGTGTTTTTATATACATTTGGACAAAAACTATTCGTTTTTTGTCCAAATCTATGATTTTTTATCGGATTTGGACAAAAATTGTTTTCTGTTTTGGAAATATGTTATAACTTTGCGACAAATTTACAGCAAATGGGAAACGAAGACAAACTCATTGGAAGAGAACGGGAATGGGAAGAGTTAGAATGGGCGGTAAACTCTCACCGTTCTGAATTTATCATCATGTATGGTCGCCGTCGTGTCGGCAAGACCTTCCTAGTGCGCCGTTTCTTCAACGACACCTACAGCTTTCATTATGTTGGAGCACACCGACAAAAGAAAACTGTCCAACTCCAAAATTTCAGAGAAGCCCTATTGCGCTATTCTGGCGACAAAAGCATCCCCGAGCTAAAATCTTGGCACGATGCTTTCTTGCGGTTAGCGGAATACTTGGAAAAATGCAAAGAAAAACGGAAAATCGTCTTTTTCGACGAGATGCCATGGATTGACACACAAGGCAGTGAGTTTGTGGATGAACTGGAGTATTTCTGGTCCAACTGGGTGCAAAACCGCGATGACATCGTGTTCGTGGCTTGCGGCAGTGCTACAAGTTGGATGAAGGACAAATTGGAAGATAACCAAGGAGGACTTCACAATCGCATCACGCACAGGATTTATTTGCGACCTTTTTATCTCAACGAATGCAAGGCTTATCTTTTTGACCATGGCTTCGATTGGGATGACTATCAGATTCTTCAGTGTTATATGTTCTTTGGTGGTGTGCCTTATTACCTGAGTTTACTCCGTCCTCAGCTAAGTCTGCCCCAAAATGTCGATGCGCTAATTTTCCGTCGTGGGGGTGACTTGAGCGACGAGTTCAATGAATTGTATAACGCCCTTTTCAATAAAGCGGATCGATACGTTGCGATTGTAAAGTTGCTTTCTAAAAAAAGAGAAGGCTTTACACGTGAGGAGATCGAACAAGGAACGGGTTACAGCGGCGGGGGACTCTCTAAAATGCTCGAAAACCTAGAACGTTGTGACTTCATTGTCTCATACGCCCAATTCGGTAACAAGACAAAACTGACACTTTACCGTCTGGCAGACTTTTATACCTTGTTTTATTTCCGTTACGTTGAACAGAATCGCTCGCGAGACGAACAGTACTGGCAACACCACTTTACCGACAGAGGGGTTGCCTCTTGGGAAGGCTTCACCTTCGAAGAGGTCTGCCTTCGACACCTGACTCATATCAAGAAAGGGTTGGGTATCTCGGGAATGGCTACAGAGGCTTCTTCATGGCGGTTCAAGCCTACTAGAGACGATCAACGAAAAGGGGCTCAGATCGACTTGGTAATCAAAAGAGCCGACAAAATCATCCATTTGGTGGAAATGAAGTTTTCAGAAACACCATTTGTCATCACCAACGCGTACGGAAAGCAACTGTTGGAACGTAAAAGTCTCTTTATGGAAATTACTGGGGTTGCAAGAGGTGCTGTTCTCACTTTTGTTACTCCCAGAGGGCTTGCTAATGGAACGAATACCTCATTGGTTCATAGCGAAATTACCGCTCGACACCTCTTCGCCGAAGTTGAGGAATAATCATTCTCAACGCCCCACGTCCCTCACCAACCTCACACTGCGCCCACCGTATTTGCTGGTTAGATTCAAAGGGTAGAAAAAGCTGTTGCTGAAATAGATGCCTATGGCTTGGGTGTTGTCCGCGATGGAGGATGACCAATAGAAGCCATAGTTGCCCACGAGGGCGACGTTGCACAAGTCGCGAATGCCGGCAGCAGGCAGAAACACCACTCCCTGTGACTCCAAACTCTTTGTCCAAAAAGGTTCAGTGATGTAATTGCTGTTAAAGATCGCATCTTCATTGTTGATCCCCTCCAGATGATACCGGAGCGTGTCCCAGTCGTCGGGTAACAACAGCAAGCCATTGACGTTGTTCACCATGGCCTTGGCATAACGTATGCCCGAAGCCGTTTGACGCTTCTCAAGCAGATAATCCCATTCATCGATCCTTAACGTTCGCCAAACATTCTCCACATTGCCGCCATTGCTGATGGCATTGTAACCCCAATCGGCCTGCCCGTCACCATCGTACAAGTTCAAGGTGTCAATCCCATAGGCATTATAAAGGGTGCTGTCAGTAGTGAACCATTCCATCCTCCAGGGTTGCCAACAAACCGAGCCGTGCTCGCGACCGCTGGAACTCCATCCGAACAGGTCTAACCAACTGCGGCAGTTGGCTCCTTGAGTGATATTGGCATTGTCGCCGCCTGTTATTTCATACTGGTTTTCGGCAAAACGCCAGACACCCGTTGAAGGCTTGTATTGCAAGTTGCCTTTCGAGAAATACACCTGGTCGCCCGCCTCGTTGATGGTAAACAATCCGTTGATGGTTCCTTCGGGCGAAGTTGGACGCGGCGGCAAAGGCTTCTCCCTGAAACCTACCAACCAAACAATCGTCCCTATCAGCAGCGCAGCAACCAAACCCAAACCCAATCTCGAGGAAATTCTTATCGTTTCGTTACGTTGCAGGGCTTTTCGCAAAGCATCGACGCTTTGGTAACGCGCTCTTGGATCTTCCTTCAGACAACGTTGCGTTATAGAATTCTTGGCCAAGCCAAAACGCTGCAGGATTTTGCCCAAGGCATAGATGTCGGTGGCAGGACCAAACAACTCGGTCTTGGCGACCTGCTGCTCTGGCGCACAATATTCTCGAGTGAAACCTACATCATGAAGGTAACTCTCGCTCCAACCGAAACCCAAATCAATAAGTTTCACATGATGGCCTTTATTGGTGATGAGGATGTTACTGGGCTTAAGGTCGAGATGTAGCATCTTCTTGTCGTGGAGATAGTCCAAAGCTGAAAACAACTCGTCGCAGAATTGTTTCCTATGTCCTTTATCTTTGAAATAGTCAGGATGCTGAGCAACAAAAGCCTCAAGGCTGTCGCCGTCGATGTAGTCCATGCGGATGAATGGGCCGTTTTCGTCCTCATCATAGGCAAAGTAACGCACAATGTTGGGATGCTCCAATTCTATGCCGAGTTCAAACTCCTTGCGGAACAAACTCATATAGACTTCCGACGAACGCATGTCTTTCTTGGGCCGTTTGACGCAATAGACGCGGTTGTCCTTGACGAGACGGTAGCAATCACAGGTGCCACCACTATCAAACAACACTTCATCTTGATTGTGTTGTACAGGATTGATGAAATCGGAATCGCTCATTAGGCAGCCTCCTTGATGAATAGTTCAGTCAATCCGTTTTGGCGTCCAGCCACATAACCCAACTCATTGCCCGCAGCATCGCGTACAATCTCGCCATTGCGGATGACTTGGTACACCTGCAAAGGATACTCCAAACGAAAACTAAAGATGGTCACCTCGTCGTTGACAAGCAATTTGCCGTTCAAGCTCTCTGTCACGCGGAATTTGTTTTCACCGATACACAGCAAAGCGATATGACGGTTGGGTAGCCAAGATGCCTCCACCGTCATGCCTTCGCGAATCTCATCGGCGAAAAAAGCCTTCTCCATCCAGTCGCTTTCAACGGGTTGGACACCTGTCAGCGCCTCCCATGAAGGCGAACCGAGATAATGCGCCAAAGCGTCAAGAGTGGCTTTGCGTGGCGCAATGGGCGACTTGGCATAGCCCATAAGTCGTTTCAGTGTGTTGACACCCAAGCGGTCGCTGACAGAAAAAGATTCTGACAGCACCTCGAAGTCTTTGGCATTACTGAAGTCGAGCCCGGATTTCTTCTTGATCATTGCTATGATGGGAAGGGATAACATGGTTTTGCTTATTTTGGGCAAAATTAAACATTTTCATGTTAGGAATCGAAAGAAAATGCAAATGGATGAAATGGATGAAAAATGAAAGCCTGTTAAAGGCTACTTTTGCGCTATTCGATTACGTGAGCAGATGGAAAACCTTCAAAGCAACATCCACATCGGGCTCCTCATCCGTGAGCAACTCAAAGCCGACCTGCGTAGCGCAAGCTGGTTGGCGCGTGAGATTGGCTGCACCCGCAACCATGTCTACAAGATCTTCAACAAACCCTCACTTGACGGCGATTTGCTGCTTCGCATTTCACTCTCCATGCATTTCAACTTCTTCCAATACTATACTGCGGTTTTTCTTGAAAGCATGAAGGCACGGATGGGAGAAGAATAACTTGAAACACGATAAATCAATAGAAACGCGATAAATCGGCGTCTCTACAAGGTGGTGGTAAACGGCTCCATCACTCGTTCAAAAATGCCATTCATATAAGCCAATGCCATGCCGTAGTTGCTAATCGGGATGCCTTGGTTGACAAAAAGATTGGTGCGGTTGAGCAATTGCTTGCGCGTGCTCATGCAGCCGCCGCATTGTATGGCCATGGCGTATCTCTCGGGATGCTCGATGGGCGACAGACCCGCCACATACTCGAAATGGATGTCTTTTCCGGTGTATTTCAGGATCATGCGAGGCAACTTCACGCGGCCGATGTCCTCGCAGGTGCTGTGGTGGGTGCACGACTCAAGCAACAAGACCGTGTCGCCGTCTTTCAGTTGTGAGAGATGCGGCGTGCCTTTCACATAATTGTCGAAGTCGCCACGCAAACGCGCCATGACGATGCTGAAGCTGGTCAAAGGGATGTCGGCAGGTACGATTTTGCTTACAAAACCAAACACTTGGCTGTCGGTGACGATCAAGGCGGGATTGGGCATGGTGTCGAGATATTGCCGCAAGTGGGTCTCCTTCAGCACTACGCAGATGCATTCGTTGTCCAACACATCGCGGATGGCCATCACCTGGGGTAATATCAACCGACCTTCGGGCGCCTCGCTGTCGACGGGACAGACCAAAACGACCACCTCGTTCGGCTGGATGATGCCACCCAACAGCGACACCTTCTGATAGGCACTCTCAGGGATGGCTTTTTTCAAGGCTTCGACCAATGGAGCAATATCATCGCTTCTTGAAACGCTGAAATCCAACACGGTAGCACCCGTTTGCTGCTCCATCACCGCCTTCACGACGGCCAGAAGCGGCTCTTCGTCGGCCTTGTTGTGGACGATGAAAAACGGCACCGCCAATTCTTTCATTCGGGCAATGAGACGCCTTTCGGGGTCGCCGAAATTGTTCTCCGTAATGACCAAGATGGCGCAGTCGATCTCCTCCAGCACCTTCATCGTCTTCTCCACGCGCTGCTGACCCAATTCGCCCACATCGTCAATGCCGGCCGTGTCGATAAGCACACAAGGCCCAACGCCAAAAATCTCAATACTCTTCTTGACAGGGTCGGTGGTAGTGCCTGCCGTGTCGCTCACGATGGCGATGTCTTGTCCCGTGAGCAAGTTAATCAAGCTGCTCTTGCCGCAGTTCCTGCGACCGAAAATGCCGATATGGGGTTTCTGATCCTTAGCCATGATTATAACAGTGTCGAAAGTTGGTCGTAATAGTTTTTGCTCACAGGCACGCGGCTGGCGTTAGGCACATCCAGGACGGCATAGGTGAATTCCTTGTCCTTCTGCAGCGACTGCACCCGCGCGCTGTTGACGAAATAGGAACGATGACAACGGATGAGGCCACCTTTCACACAAGTCTCTTCCACCCGTTTCATCGTATTGCGAATGCTGCAGAACTTAATATCACCATCTTCCAAATAGCACACCTTCACATAGTTCTCGTCAGACTGCACGTAGAGCACCCACTCAGCGGCCACTACGAGTTTGAGGTTGTCGCGCTCGTCCATAAAGCGGATCTTCTCTTTGGCGGCATCCCGCGCTTTGCTCGAAATCAAGTCGTCCTTGGCCAACAACATAAAATACAAATCGATAACTACATACGGAACAAGCATCAACACAAAGAAACAGACAAGCGACAAGCCAAAGAACCAAAAATAGGCCTCGACCTTGCCCGACATCAGCCAAAAATAGAGCGCACTGAAACCCGACACCAAAACCACTTCCAAAGCACAAAGCATCAAACTCTTGCCCCATGGTATCGATGACCGTTTACGATTAAATATCAAGAATATCGACCGCGTTATCGCCATCAGGACAAGGACAATGCACAAAACCATCGTCACATGGAACGAATAGCGCGAAAAGGGGATGGAAAAACGGTCGAAACTGGTAGGCGAAAACAGCAGCAACATCCCGAAAACAAAGATCGGTATGCCGAATACATGATATAAAAGCCCTTTTCGGGTGGCATATTCCTTAGGTAATGCAGTCATTTCATTCTTGATTAAGGGGTGCAAAGATAGTAAAACTCCGTAAATCGTCAAAAAACATGAAAAAAACCGAATTGAATAATAAAAAACTATTTTATTGTAAATCAAATATATATCCGACAGCAAACGACAACAAACGTTTACAGTCGACTACAAACGTTTAATCAACGGCTTAGTCTTGACAACTGTTGTTACTTTGCATCGTCAAACCAATCAAGGTGCGACAAGACAAATTCAACTTATTCATTAATTACTAAACACACACACATTATGAGTACAATGAGAAATTCGGTCATGCTGATTGGCCGCCCGGGTGCTGAACCTGAAACGAGAACCTTCAACGGAAACCGCATCGTCACACGCTTCAACCTCGCCGTGAACGAGACACGTCACAACGCAAAGAACGAACCCGTGAAAGTCACACAGTGGTTCTCTGTAGTGGCTTGGGACAAGACCGCCGAGCGCGTCGCACGAGTGATAAAGAAAGGCAAGCAGATTGCCATCGACGGTGCCTTACGCAACAATGAATGGACCGACACGAAAGGCCAACGCCACCTGTCGACAGAAATCCATCTCAACAATTTCATCCTCTTGGACTGGGGTAAAGAACAAACCGCATAATTACGGACACAAGACCGCGAGACTGCGAGACGAATACCCCCAAAGTCTCGTCGTCCCGAAGTCCCAAAGTCAAAAATCAAAACAATTATTATTCACCAATCAAACACACACAATTATGAGTACAATGAGAAATTCGGTCATGCTGATTGGCCGCCCGGGTGCTGAACCTGAGATGAAAACCTTCAACAACAACAAAATCGCCCGTTTCCGCATCGCGGTGAACGAGAGCCGCAAGAACGCTAACGGAGAGTGGGTCACTGACACGCAATGGTTTCCCATCGTTGCATGGGGCCCTGTGGCCGACCGCGTTGAGAAGAACGTGAAGAAAGGCAAGCGCATCGCCATCGATGGCAGCCTCCACAACAACGAATGGACCGACGACAAAGGCCAACGTCATTCCACCACGGAGATCTGGGTCAACGACCTTTTCCTGATCGATTTTGAAAAGGAATAATAACTAATTCTCACGCAGAATTCGCAGAACTATATGAAGCGCAAAGCGACGCTGGCTTTACGTCCAGTAAGTTCTGCGGATTCTGCGTGAAACAAAACGTGCTTATTTATCCTGTCACCATGAAAACGCGTGCGTCTTTCCACTTGGAATGGCGCAATATTTCGTTGGTGAAGTGCGTGCGACTACCCACCTGGTCAAGCAATTCCTTCGCCTTATCGAATTGTCGCAACTCGCGATAAATCTCTGGCACCTCAAGGTCAATCTGTTCCTCGGGGTGCTTTTCCAACAGGGCCAACAGTCGCTTCAGGTTGTCGGTGAAGTCTTTGTGGTTCTTGATGAACAGCTTCTCTCCCTCCAGAATCAACTTGCGGTTGCAGTGCCACACGCCGAAACTCATGAAGCCGTTAAGAAGGTATTTCAGGCGCACATGCTGGTGGTTGCGGTGCAGGTCGTTATAGGCCCACCATAGGAACCGCCGCAGGTATATCTCCTTCTTCGGGTCGTAGTGGCTCTTTTTCAGAAAGGTCTTATAATGGTTGACTAAAGCCATCTTTCCCCTGTTGTCGGAGAAATTGATGCCAAAGAAACGCCATGTGTTCCACGAATAAAACTCGGCCTCAGGCTTCTCGTAGGTGATGAAAGGCTCCTCAGGATGCTCCACCCAAAAACTGTGTCCACACGATGGACACATAATCATCTTTTGCGGCGTGGTAATCAGGTTGTCGTTCAGCACCTTGCCGTCGGAATACAAGATAGCCTCATTCACCATCTCGGCCTTCAGGTTACGACCTTCAAGCCAGGCTTGGCAATGTGGGCATTGGAAATAAAACGAGTCGTATTTCAGCATTTTATCTTGTATTAAATACCGTTGGACACTTCGTGTTTCAGGCTGTAAAAGTACTATTTATTTCATTTCCTACCAAAGTCGGCAGGAAATATTTAGTTTATTTCCTGCCGAAATCGGCGGGAATTTCACCCCAAATTTCAGTCTTCCACTTCAAGATGGAAACATCGATGGTGTTCTCGTTGAGCCATTTCTCGGCACGGGCGACAAGTTCGAACAAGTAGGCGTTCTTGCTGTTGGGCTGCAACTTGGTCTTGCATTTTCTCTGCTTGATCCATAGCTGGGCATTAACCGAGTCGCTATAGATGGGATAATTCCATCCGTTTTTCTTTTGCAAGGCAAGGGCGTGGACAATGGCCAAAAACTCACCGATGTTATTGGTGCCGTTCTCGAAGACTGGACTCTTGAACAAATTGTATGCGTTGGCTGGCTGCACGCCAAAGTCAACGAAGACTCCTTGATACTCCATTTTGCCCGGATTGCCCGAGCAGGCGGCATCGACGGCGATGGCAGGGCTGACGGGCTGTTCCTTCGCCTTCGAGAAGTCGACTATGGGTGCCACATCCTTGCCCCAATAGTTATCGGGGCCTTCCCGGAAGGCTGTCTCAGCCGTCGTGCGGTCGACAAAGCCTTTGTATTTGGCGCCTTTGCACCCATCAATCTCCTTTTTGCAGGCCTCCCAGCTACTGTAAACGCCTGGTGTGCGGCCCTGCCACACTACATAAAACCTGTTTTTTGCCATGGGCGCAATAATGAAGTCATCAAATGCCCAACGAAATGTCCAACCCCCGTGCGGTGCGCACCAAGTCGCTGTCGATGGTAACAAGATTAGGCTGGGCCACGGCTTCCTTGAGCGATACGGCCACCACGTTGGGATGCTGGTAGGCCACCATCTGGCCAAACTGTCCGTTGAGGACCATCTCGAAGGCCTTCACACCAAACTCAGCGCTGAGAACACGGTCGTAGGCCACAGGTACACCACCGCGTTGCAGGTGACCAAGTGTCGTTTCGCGCATACCGTGATTGAAGCCGACAGCCTTCAATTGCTCAATCAGCTGGCGACCGATGCCGCCCAGTTTCTTGTTCTCGTAACCAACTTCGCCACTGATTTCGTAGACCTGCGTGCCGTCCTTGGGGCGTGCACCTTCCGAAGCCACCACCACGGCAAAGCCACGGTCGCGGTTGAAACGTTGCTCCAAGCGTTCCTTCACCACGTTGATGTCGTAGGGGAACTCAGGCAGGAGGCACACCTCGGCACCGCCAGCGATGGCGCTGTGCAAGGCAATCCAGCCTGCATCGCGGCCCATTACTTCGAGGACGAAGACGCGGTTGTGTGAAGCCGCCGTGGTGACCAATTTGTCGACGGCCTCCGTTGCGATTTGCACAGCGGTTTGGAAACCGAAGGTACATTCCGTCATCGAGAGGTCGTTGTCGATGGTCTTGGGCACGCCGATGATATTCAATCCCTTTTCGTAAAGCTTCTGCGAGATGCGCTGCGAGCCGTCGCCGCCGATGCTGATCACCGCGTCGATGCCCATGTATTGCAGT
>Ga0247609_10004074_pt1 | contig 14626 bp, 16 predicted proteins | sample 172DNAGHGlowgp2_FD_193487 | JGI IMG/M metagenome (GOLD analysis project Ga0247609, IMG submission 193487) | Sheep rumen microbial communities from Palmerston North, Manawatu-Wanganui, New Zealand - 1728 DNA GHGlow gp2 | ecosystem: Host-associated > Mammals > Digestive system > Stomach > Rumen ...
TGAATATGCAAACCGTTCATGCCTTGTTATCCAAAACAAAACTGCGTTTTTACACATCTTGTATGTTATCTTAGATGTTATCTTGCATGCTATCTTGGACTTGTAGAAAAAGCAACGCACCGGTTGCCCGATGCGCTGCCGTTCTGCTTGGCTGATCTACTCTTTCACCTTGTCCCCGATGCGGCTGCCGAGAAGTTGATCCAAATGCTCGTTCAGCTTTTCGATCCCTGCCGTCTCCTTTTCTGCGGAAAGGTGCGTGTAGATTTTCATCGTCACACCGAAGTCCGCGTGTCCGAGCAGCTTCTGCGCCGTCTTGACGTCGACGTCCGCATCATAGAGCATCGTCGCGTAGCTGTGCCGCAGCTGATGTGTGGTGAACGGCTCCATGGCAACAATCTTGGGATTGATTCTGCTGCGGTCTTTGCCGCCTGCCTGAATGTTCAGATAGTGCATATAGCTTCTCCACGCCTGACCGTACGCCTGTGCGCTCATGATCCCGCCGGTCGTCATGTTCGGACAGACATACAATGATTTCGTCTCATTTTTTGCCCAATGAAGCGCCGGTAGGATCGCGTTCGGAATCGGCACCGTGCGAATGCCCGCCCGCGTCTTTGGCTTTTTGATCGTTGTCGCGTTGGTCGGCATATCAGCTGCCTTGGTGACCGAAAGCGTCCGGTTGTCAAGGTCAATGTCGCTCCAGAGAAGTGCCAGCAGTTCCCCTCGCCGCAGTCCGCAGTACAGCATAATGAGCGCCGGAACGCCCATTCGGTGTCCCTTCCATGTGCGCAGGATCAGGTCGCGCTGCTCCTCCGTGATCGGCTCCAGCGGGATGGATTCGACGTGCGGAACCTTGAGTTTCTCAAACACATTCCGATATACGAGGTCGTTTTGCATCGCGTGATCGAGAACCTGCGACGCCGTCAGTTTCACCATTTGCATCGACTTTTGCGCATAGCCCGCCTTCGCCATGTCGTTGATGATCCGTTGCAAGTGCATTGGGCGCAGATCCTTGACCTTCATTTCAAGGAGCGGCTTCAGATGCCCGTCAATGATGCCCTTGTAGCGCAGACGCTGTTTTTCGCTGATCAGCGGTTTGAAAAAGTTGATCCAGTTCTCGGCTACCGCGCCAAAAGTAACCGTTTCGGTCGCTAGGAAGATGCCCCTCTCCAGATCGGTCTGAATCTCTGCGACCTTGCGTTCCAGTTCTTTTTTCGTGGTACCGTACACACTGATCCGACGCAAGCTCCCATTTGCATTCCGTCCGACGGTGATCTTCTTCTCATACCGCTTGCCCTCGCTTTTTTTCATCTTTGCCATTGTTACACCTCGATCAATTCTGCGCGCACGATCTCGTCAGCGCGGGCGCGGATGTTGTTCATGCGCCCGACCCACGCCATCTGATCGCGCCGCTTGAGCGATTCGGTCACGCCTTCCGCTGCCGCCATTTGCTTTATGAGCTTGTCTATCATGTCCTGCGCCGCCTCGTTCGTGTCGATCAGGTGTTGCGTCAGGGTGCATTTCAGAAGCATGCCGTTGTAAGTGCCCTTGCGGTGTTCCTTCAGAAAGCGCTTCCGCATCCGTCCGTAAAAGCCGATGTCGCCCTCCGGCTGCTCATCCATCATCAAATTGGGGATCAGATATTCCCCGGTTTTCGTGTAAGTCAGTTTCATAATGATTTCTCCTTTCGTTTTTTTGTCAGTTTAACGAATAGTACGTTTCGCGCCGTTTTGCAAGTGCGGCTCGAAACGATTTTTACGATCGGTTCCGGAAGATCTTTCCGATCCAGAATCGCGTCAACGATCGGCTCGACGGTGAAGAAGATTTCGATCCTATCGTCCATAGTGCCGTCCCCGGTCTTTCTTCTTTTCGGCAGGTTTTTGAGATTTCGCCTGCTCCTGCAAGATGCGCATTTTCTCCGAAAGAACGGTCGAACGCTCCAGAACCGCGTCGCAAAGATGAATGTCTTTGTTCAGCCGGTTACCTTCCGAAGTAAGAAACTTCAACCGGTCTTCGATCTCGTTTTTGCGTTCCTCCGTTGTCCCGACGCGGCGGCGCTCGTTCCGTAACGCCGTGCGCTCCGTGAGTAGGTCGATGCGCTTTTGCATGAGCGTTGCTTTCAGTTCCGTCACCTGTTCGGCGGTGTCGACCTTGTAGTGAACCAGGAACTTCGACTGTTCGGAGATCGCGTCGAGCGCTTTCAAGTCCTCTTTCAGCACAAACGGATACGCCTGTTTCGGATGTTTCTGCGCTTCCCGGAGTTTGCGGAGATAGAAGAAATACAGCGCGCGCAGTCCTTTCCATGTGACCTTGGAAAGCCGGAAATCACCTTGCACGCGAACACGTTTCTTTGTCGGTTTCGGCGATTTTGGTTCGAGTTCCGGATACCGGTGTTGGAGAATTCGCTGCCGGATTGCGCTTTCCGTATACCGGTCTCCGAGCGATCGGAGACGCACGAACCGTCCCATGCCGATCGCCTTGATCCGCAGGAAGCTGCCGCGCCGTTCAAAGACGTAACCCTTCTTTTTCATGGTGTTGACAAACTCCTGCATGGTCATGCTGTACCGGATCGCGTAGTCCATATCCTCCCGGATGATCGAACGCCATGTCGGTTCGCCCGCGTGCTCCGCCTGCCATTCCGCAATGTGCTTCCTGTCATTCTTCTTCGGATTCGTGATTACGGACAGCCCGTATTCTTTGCAAAGGTGGTCCGACGCCTCCCGCATCTGCCGGTAGCTTGCCTTGCATGCATTGAATTTCTTACCATTCAGCGCAACGGAATTGACCACGAAATGCGAATGGATGTGCGCCTTGTCAAGATGTGTCGCCACGATTACCTGGTGATCTGGCCAAAGCTCCTGCGCCAGTTTCAGTCCGATCTCGTGCGCAATCTCCGGCGTGACCTCGTTCGGCTTGAAGCTCTGATAGCCGTGAAACGCAAGAATACCGTCCTCCTTTCCGAACTGCCGTTTGGTCATCTGCATCTCCTCCCGCGCGCTGAACGGCGCGCAGTTCCAGCCGGAAACATAATACTGCTGTTCCGTCTTGGCGTCGTTCATGGCGTAGTCCATGACGTCGCGCATGGACTGGTAATCGACGCTGCTCCATGCGGCATTCTCCGTTTTCTCCGCATCCTTTGCGTAATCGAGGACGTGCCCGAGGCGGCTCTTAACCGCCCATATCTTTGTCGTCGCCATTGATTCTCTCCGGTTGCGTCACAGCTTCCTGAACGTTCAGGATCGCCGCTTTAAGATCTTCTGCGTACTTTGCGTATTCGTCTTTCAGATAGAATCCTGTTGCGTTCGCTCTTGCTGCTATCTGATTCACGCTGTTTCCGATCGCCTGTAATTGCCGGATCATGCCGTAATAGTCCGGCGGCGGCAGTTGCTTCGGAACGTACCCGCGGATCAAAAACCGCAGATACCGCGCGACGGACAGACCGCATTTCTTTGCGTTTCTTTTGAGATGATCGTGTTCCTCCGCATTGACGCGGAACAGAATCTGAATGTTCCGTTTTAACATTTGATTTTCCTCATTTTGCTTATGTTGGGGTTTAAGGGTCTCCCTTACGGACGGATTGTGCTATCACAATCCAATGCTGCGTCATTTGTCAAGGTGCAAATGAAGATTTTATTGTTTAATTTGTTTATAAGCTCTATAATTGTTATTTTTCCATGCAAATTGCAATAGATATGTATGGGATCAAACTAGTGTAAATTATATTTTTTCACCGAAGGGAAAAACTGTGTCCTGAGGTGTCTTTAATAATGTCACAACAAAAGCCAACGATTCGTCTATTATTGATAAAAGCAAAGACAAAGAATTCACATGTGAAAGAATTGAATTTTCAAAAAAATATGTTATAATTCCTCGAAGGAAGGATCATAAATGCTGCTATTTCTACTCCAAACAATTGAATCCGAAGATGATCGTGCATTTTTAGTGGATGTTTACCAGCAACACTATCATAAGCTCTATAAAGAGGCTGATAGTATTGTGCACAATGCGCACGACGCAGAGGATATTGTTCAAGAATTCATGATATATATTTGTGATCATATCAATAAATTTCGCGCACTGGAATGTTGCGTTTTGCCCTCCTATCTTGTTATGTGCATTAGAAGGAGATGTATTAACTTCCTGAAACGGAGGGAAACTCAAAAAAAGCATACGATCGGTAGTATTGATAATGAACAGTATTTTTTCGATTATCCGGATACGGAGATTTCAGTTGAAGAAAAAGTCTTGTTGAACTTGAAATTTGAACAAGTGCAGGAAGCTTTTTCACAGTTGCCGCAAAGCACAAGGGACATTCTTCAGTATAAGTACTTTCTGGAATTGACCGATACTGAAATTGCTGAATTGCTGGGTATTCAAAAAAATAGTGTTCGTGAGTATTTAACAAGAGCGCGAAAAGCAGTCTGTCGGATTTGCGAGGAAAACGGCTATGTCTGAAAGAAAACTGAACGATTTATTTCAAAGGCTTGCATATGAGAACGCCAAAAAGCAAAGCGAACTCATTTTACAGGAAGAGGATGAGCTCAACAAAGCTCCGATTCCTGCGGAATCGTGTAGGCGCTTTGAATCTATGCTTGAGCAAAAATATAAGCCAAAGTCACAGATAAAAAGATTTCATCGTATATCATGGTCACCCAAGCGTATCGCCATTGCTGTTGCGGCTTGTATTGCAGTTCTTTTATTGATACCTGCATCTTCAGAAGCGGTCCGCGGACGAATCACGCAATTTATCAGAACTGTATTCCCAAGTTTTACGGAATTAAAAATCTCCGATTATCACGAGATCGTTGTTGGCAATCAAATTTATAAGCTTACCTATATTCCTGAAGGGTATCGGCTTACGGAAGATCAAAGTATAAACGGATTTACGTCGCTAACATACAGGAACTCGGTAAACGACGCTATCTTTATTGAAGTTTCGCCGGCGAATGCAGTCGCGGGTGTCGATACAGAAAATGCGACAGTCGAGCCCATCACCATTTGGGGCGAGGACGGCATCACCGTACAAAAGGGGGCTTTTCATTCAGTCATATGGTCGACAGAGGATCATCTTTTCGAAGTATATGGATCCAATATCTCTTTGGATGAGTTGATTTTAGTCGCAAAAGGATTACGTTCAAAATAAAAATATATTGTTCAACAACACGTTGCACATTGCCCTCCTAACTTGTTTAGTGTATTAGAAAGACAGGTTAGGAGGTCTATTTTATAATGAAACGCTGTTTTTTGATTATACTGTGCTGTATTACGATAATCGGTCTGTTCGGATGCGAAAATAAACCCATTCAGAACCCTTCCGAAAACGGGCAAGCCCATATCACACCGGATTCAATGCTTCCGGGCGAGACTGATATTAATAGTGAGTCAAATCATGCGCTTACCCTAAAAAACATCATTATTGATGATGAAGCTATCTTGCCTTACGATATAGGGAATGCCAAAGTCTATTCCAGAGATATAATACATATCCAACCAAATTCTGTTGTAGAAGCGTTCAGTCCCTATTTTGCCTTGACATATAAGGATTTATCTGACAAGGATGGAACCTATTATGAGTTTAAAGGTCAGCCAAAGAAATCTGATATGGATATTTTGGACGGGAATTTCATTTTCGAAACTCCTGATAGTGAAAGCATCAATTTGCTTTTCCATGAAGAAGATGATTATACGAACAATACAACTCTATTCTCTGTAGACGAAGAGTTGCCGTTCATGTCTAGAGATGATGCTTTATTGCAGTTTAGGGACATTTTAAAAAGACTTGAACTAGCTGATAAAGTCGGTGACGATATTACAGTATACGCATTATCTGGTTCCCGCATTCATGAGGTTATTGAGAATGAGAGCAAAAGGACCGGTATCGCGGTAAAAGATCTTTATCCGACCGGCTTATTGCCTGAGTGCTATGTTATTACTGCTACGCTTCAGAAAGATGGCATTACAATTTTACCATTAACTTTTAATTATCATACGCAACAGCTATATATGGATAGAACCATTATTAAGGCCATCTTCTCAGAAAAGGGGATCATATATTTCACAGTTGTCGGCTATTATCCGGGTGAGATTAAAAGCAATCATGAATGTCTCTCTATAAACGATGCAATTAAGTGCGTCGATGGAATTTTTGACTTAGTTATACTAAATGAGAAGATTCACATTTCAAAAGTACAGAAGATTTACATGCCTACAAAAAATGAGTTGGTACCAGTTTACGCTTTCCGCTTTGAGCAGGATGGACTAACTGATTGGATATATATCAATGCTGTAAGCGGAGATCGTGTAATATGAACCTTCTTCTTTCATTTATCAAACAGGATATTAAAAGATCCTTCATATCATGGCGATTTGTCGGATCTGTTTTAGCTGTTTTTTTGCTCTATTCTCTGAGCTCCATTTCCGAAATGGTTTTAGTTGGCAGAGAGGCGTCAGTAATCTATATTTTTGATGCTGTCAATAGTTTCAATAGTTTAATGGATATTTTTCTGGTAATATCTGTTATTTGCTATGGTACGAGTTATTGTGAGGATCATCAAAGCAAATATGATTTATATCTCATGACCAGAATTAATTCACGTCAATATGCAATTGGACGAGTATTAACTTGTTGGTTGACGACAATAATTACGGTATTTGCCGGAACATGGCTTTATATTTTATGTTTGAGGGCAATTTATCCTTGGGTAAATGAATCATTTGATTATTCGACATATTTGACATTCGGTGATCCTAAATTGCTTAGCAATCCGATCGCTTATCTTCTTTATTTGACGTTTATTCGTATGCTTGCCGCCGGTATGTGGAGCATAGCAGCGCTTGCGTGTTCGACGATTGTTTCTTCGACCTTTGTTACGATTGCAACGCCGCTATTGTTAAATAGAGTGTACTCTGTTATATACTGGATTTTTAGCCTTCCTTCTTGGCTTTCTATTGACTTTTTAACAGATTCCTCTGCTGTCTTCAAAAATTGGGCTGATGCGTTGTTGCATACATGTAGTTTTTTCTTGATAGCGACGTTTTTATTTGGAATACTTTTCTTTTCAAGAGTCTCAAGGATGGTGAAAAAGAATGCATAAGATCAAAACTGTTTTCAAAATTGCTTTCCGAAACATTCAAAAATGGTTGAAAAACCCTAGAATTATTACGATCGCAGTCTTTGTTTTCATTACCATGCTTTGGTGTGACCATGCTGTTATTAGGTTTTCGGAACATGTTGAAATGAAAATAACTCCTTGGGTATATCCTTTTATAATAACTTCCGGCTATATGCAAGTTACAATGCTGCTCTGTTGCATCTTCTTGTTCTCCGATGCGCCGTTTTTGGATGAATCTGCGCCTTATGTGATCGCGCGATCAGGTCGAACAGCGTGGATGCAAGGTCAGTTATTATATATTGCTATAGCATGTCTGCTTTTTACAATATATAGTTATGTAGCTTCTATCTTACCCCTGTTAGGTCATATTAAATGGAAAGGTGAATGGGGTAAAGTGATTGGAACTCTTGCACAAACGAATGCTGCAGGTTCATACAACATACAATTCCGTTTTCACCCCGCAATCCTATTTGGGTATACACCGATAGAAGCTACATTGTTAACTTTGTTACTAAACTATTTGCTGTATGCAATGATGGGAATACTTATGTTTGTCCTAAACTTATTTACTGTTAAAACGATCGGAACTATTATATGCTGCGGAATCACAATGTTTAATTACTTTATATCTAATTTTCTCAGCAGTAAATGGTTTCGGTTTTCCCCCATATCGTTTTCCAATCTTACTCTGATTGATGGCGATGATATAACACTAAAATACTCTATCATCATGCTCATAGGATTATCGGTCTTACTGGTTATCATATCAATGATCATGATTCGAAAAAAGGATTTATCAGCAATACATGAACAATGAAAGGAAATGAAAATGAGCGAATTTGCAATTGAAGCGATCAATGTTTCAAAACGATTTGGTGAACAGGTAGTCTTGTCTCGTACAAATCTAATGATAGAACATGGTAAAATTGTCGGCATCGTTGGCAGAAACGGTTCTGGGAAAACCGTATTGTTTAAATGTATCGCAGGGCTAACGCCTGTTTCATCAGGAACAGTTCGCATATTGGGGAAACCGATTTGTGCAGGAACAATCTTGAGCTCAATGGTTGGACTCATCATCGAGAATCCTGGCTTTTTGCCGAATTACAGTGGTTATCAGAACCTTTCCATGCTTTATTCTATCTCGAAAAAAGCCGATAAAGGTATTATTAAAGGTGTTATTCGTACAGTTGGTCTTGATCCTGATGATAAAAAACATGTTGGCAAGTATTCATTGGGAATGCGTCAACGGTTAGGAATCGCCCAGGCGATCATGGAGGACCCCGCGGTATTAATATTAGATGAACCGATGAACGGATTGGATAATAACGGTGTAAAAGATATGCGGAACCTCTTTCTATCGTTAAAAGAACAAGGAAAGACTATCCTGCTCGCTTGTCATAATCGAGAAGATATTGATGCATTATGCGATGAAGTCTATAGAATGGACAAAGGCGTTCTCGTAAAAGAATGATGCAAAGCATACGAAGTATGGAGCCGGAACGGGATCACCGTTCCGGCTCGCTGCTTCTTCTGCGCGGGGTGCGATCCGCGCGAGCGTCGGATTCGTGCTTCCGCGCTTTGCGCTGCAATTCTTTCTCGTAGGAGGAGAAGGCGTAATGCTGATCATGCAGATAGTTGCGTACATCCAGCGCCGCCGAGCGGAACCGGTTTTCGCTGAAATCGCCTTTGCAGTCTTGCTTCAGCCGATCGCGGAGATGGTTTGTGTTTTCGGGGCGAATGTCAAGCTGCCGCCGGTACAGCTCCTTCTGCGGGATTCCCTGCTCCACGGATTCTTTTGCCACGGCGTCATATTCGTTTCGCGCCAACCTGTTTTGCTCGGAATACTCCAAGGACAGGCCGTACTGCCTGTCCGCTTCGTCCTCCAGCGGCTGGATGGCTTTCCACTTCGTGGGAATCTGCTTCTCGTCGGTCAAGCCGAGAGCCGACAGCAGCGTCGAACGCTCGCTCTGCAATTCGTTGACCTCCTCGATCAGGACGGCGTCCTTCTCGGCAAGCTCCTTGCGCTTCTTGAAATGAATCTTGCCGGTGGATTGCAGTTCCTTGTGAACCTGCTTTTGCTGCGTTGCCTTTACTTTCAATTCCGGCAGCAGCGTCTCCAACCGTTTCAGCCGATCGCGCACCGTGCAGTACGAATCCCATTGATACCTGTGTTCCGCCATCGCTTGACGCTCCCCGTATAACGTGGCAACCAGCGTATCGCGGATGGATTCCAACTTTTCTGCAAAGACCTGTATCACGTCCTTAACAGCCGACAATAGCTCTTTGAGCTTCCGGATCAACGCATTGTCCGCTCTGATCTGCCGATTCAGTTCGCAGCGGTCGGAGACAATGCCCTTGTTCTCCAGTACACGGGCCGCCACGCCCTCGTGAATCGTGGGCTTTAGATCAAGCCCCTGATCGGCAAAGCTGCGGTAATCGATCCGTTCCGGCTGCTGCACTTTCTCTAAATGACGGTTGACTGCATTAGCCCATTCCGAGCGCCATGCTTCCATCTGTTCTTTACTATTCCACCGTGCGGTGATCGGGTTCTGCCGCCCGTATGTTGTGCTTTTCGGTTGTTTGGACAAGCGATCCAAACCGGTCGCTTTGCTCGGCGGCAGAAACACTTTTTTACCGTCCTTCTTGTATGGGTACTGCTTCTCCCAATCGTCGCGCTGTGCCTGTAAGAACTCCTGCGCCGTGAAGCCGCATTCCTCTCCATTCCGAACGCACAGATACTCTTTCTGTGTTTTGTACTGCCATCTTCCATTTTCATCTATCGGTCTGACCGTCAGCAGGATATGTGCGTGAGGGTTGTGACCGTCGGTGTCGTGGATGGCGACGTCAGCGCACATACCGTCGGACACGAATTGCTCCGTGATAAACTCGGTCAAGATGCTTTTCCATTCCTCGGCAGGTAACTCTATGGGCAGGGCTACGATCAACTCCCGTGCAAGGCGGCTGTCCTTCGCTTTCTCCGCCTGTTCCACAGCGTTCCATAGCGTTCCGCGATCAGACCATTCCGGCGGCGCTTGGGAAGGGAGAAAGATATGCTCCCAGACAAGTCCGCCCTTGCGGGAATAGTCATGGGTGATCCCATCGTATTCATTTGTGATTACATCGCAGCTCATATAAGCTGCGGCGGCGACTGCCGAGCGCCCTGTGCCTCGGCTAATAATCTTGGCTTCTAAATGGTAAATTGCCATGTGATAAAACTCCTTTCCATGATTCTTTGAAACGGCGCACCGTTTCCACAGCGTACCCGAAACCCTGCGGTGCAGGGTTTCATGCAGTGAGAATTGCACGACAATTCGCCGCTGCTCAGGCAATGACGGCTTGCGGCATTGTCTGCCCCCTCCGGAGAAAGCAACGCTTTCGGGAGGAGCGCACGACCCGACCAACGGGAGGGTACCACCGTCTGCTTCTCAGGTGGTGAGTAAGTGCGCCCTTCGGAAAAAATAAAAAAGAAGAAGCAGTCGCGGACGGCTGCTTCCTCCGATTCCGATTCCCTAACGGTCTCGAATCTGTTCCATGTAACGCTTCGCATCTTCAAGCTCCATGTCCTTGATTTTCGGAAATACGCTCTCTGCAATCGCACCGATCTGAATCAATCGTCTGGTTCGTGCCTTGCGTTCCTTGACCCGATCCCGCGCCTGCGCTTCCTCCAATCTGTGCTGTGCTTGGATACGTTCTGTTTCGTTCATACAATCTCCTTTCTGCTAAAACAATTGTGATTTCAGCTATAATATCTGTTTTGCTGGATTGCGCCATTTCGGCACCGTACCTTTCCGGGCAGAATGGAAAAGGCACCGGATTCCTCTCGATTTGGCACCGTGCGTCTGTCTCTCCAAGGTGGTGCGAACAATCGCACCACTCAACCGTCCGAAAGAAAAAGTGGTGCGAATACTCGCACCATCCAATCCATCTGTTGGCTGGAAAGATAGAAAACAAGGGGTCAAAAATGCTTGGTTTTGACGGCATTCGTATCTCGGTAATTTGCCGTGCCGTCATTTTCGACCGTTTTTGACGTCACCAGCCCTTGCTGCCAAATCAACCGAAAATGGCAGCAAGGATTTCTCCCTGCTGCCATCTCGCTGCCAATGATTCCATTGTGCTTGGAAACGGTGTCCAAGTTGGACACAATTACTGTGCTTCCGCTTTTTGCTGCGCCTCTACTTTCGCTGTCTTCTTTGCCTTGTATCGCTGATGGTATTCCTGCTGCTTGATCGCCTTCCTGATGCGTTCTTGCTCCGCCGCGATCTCCTCCGACGTCGGCTCCGGCATGGGGATCGGAAAAGCACCGATAAACTTGAAATAGATATCGACCTGCTGTTTGGTGCTGCCCGGCGACTTTTCCTTTTCATGTACCTCGATCCGTTCGATATACGCATTCAGAATCTCTCCGGTCAGTTCCGTAAAAACGGTATAGCGGCGAACAACGGCAAGAAACTGATCCGCGCGGTCTGCATCTTCCCGCATTGCAGAAAGTGCCTGCTCGTCGTCTGCAATCTGCGCTTTGACCTCGGAAAGCTCTTTCATGTAATCCGCCATCATGAGATCGAACTGCTCTTCCGGGATTTTTCCGAACGCATACGATTCGTACAGCTTCTTGAGCAACGTATTGATTTCATCCCTGCGATGGGTCATCCGCTTCAATCGCTGCTGGATGTCCTTCTGCATGGACACTTCTTTTGCCGCGCAAAGCTCCCGTACCTTCTGTCGGAATGCTTCTTCGTTGTTCATGGCATATTCGGACATCATACGGATCGTGTCCAATACAAGCTGCTTCAACGGATTTGTTCCGATGCTGTGAGAAGAACACTGTTGCTCTATCCGACTGCTTGAGTTCGCAAACGTGGAACAGGTATAATGCTCGTAATCCTTTTGCGTCCCTCCCGACATACAGTACCTATGATGGTTATACATCCGCTTGCCGCAATCCTTGCAAAAGACAAGCCCGGTCAGGATGTTCGGTTCATGACGTTTATTACAGCGGCGTTTTACGTTCCGGACCTGCTGCACCGCATACCATGTTTCTTCGTCTATGATCGCTTCGTGCGTGTTCTTGAAAATCAGCCAGTTTTGCGGATCGTTCTTCAGCCGCTTCTTGTCCTTATAGCTTTTCTTGTAGGATCGGAAATTGACGGTGTCGCCGATATACTCCTGCTTCGACAGAATATTGCGCACCGTATATGGGAACCAATCGTACGGTGACAAGTTCTCCGCCTTGTGAATGGTGTTGATTCCGCGTGCAGCCATATAATGCCCCGGCGCTTCCACTCGTTCTTTGGAAAGCATCGTGGCGATCGTTCTGGTGCCGTAATGATTCAAGGCGAGCTCATAGATGCGGCGCACGACCGCTGCAGCTTCTTCATCTACGATCCATTTTGTTTTGTCGTCCGGATCTCGCTTATAGCCGTACAGCGGCGTAGTCGTCAATCGCTTCCCGGAATTGCCTTTGACCCGATACGCCTGCGTCATCTTGCGGGAGCAATCACGCAGATAATATTCGTTCATGATATTCAGGAACGGCGCGATTTCACCGCTGTTGCGATCGTTGCTGTCAATGTTGTTGGAGATGGCTATGAAGCGAACGTCGCGCTGCGGGAAATAGATCTCGGTATAATACCCGGTCTGCAGATACTCTCTGCCGACGCGGGACATATCCTTGACGATCACCGTGCCGATCTTGCCGGATTCGATATCCGCGATCATGCGCTGCCAAGACGGGCGATTGAAATTACCGCCGGACCAGCCGTCGTCGGTATAATGCTCAAAGGGAAGAAAGCCGTGCTGTCTTGCGTAGTCCTCTAAAAGAACCTTTTGCGTCTGAATGGAGCTTGAATCGCCTACCAACTCGTCGTCGCGGGAAAGGCGTTCATACAATGCTGTGTATTTGATTTCCGTCGGTCCGTGCATGTTACGCACTCCTTTCGGACTGACGGTTCGTTTGCGGCATTGGTATTCTACCACGATCCCCGCGAGAAATCAACCGCAGCGTAATATCTTCAAACGATTCTTTTGCGACATCGCTCGTATAGGCGTTGACCGTATAGGTCGTACGCCCGATCTTCTTGCTGTAGGTAAACAATTTCATGCTGTGCCGAAAGTCCTCCCTTCTTCAATATCGCGTTGAATGTGTGCCGTGCAACGATGCTGTTGGATAGATGGTCTATCATGTTTGAAATCCTCATTTCTATAAAAATATTGGTCGATATCGTTCACTTCCCGACAAGCGGTGCGATACAAAAAGAACGATCCGCGAAGTGAAGATCGTCCGGTGCCATATACATGGCGGTGATGGTTTTGTTTCATGCGTCGATAGGGTGTCCTCCTGTTATATTGTATTTCCATGATGGTTCCATTCCCGCCCGCAGACGGTGCGATACGAATGCTCCTCTCCGAACGGCAAAAGAAAAGCCAGCCCGAAGGATGACCGGAGAATGCTGTTCTATTCGGTTTTCTTGCTGTTCCATACCCGCTGCGGCGGTGCGATCCTATCTGATCCTCGAAAAGTGAGGACAGTTGTAAAGAATGGTGGGGGTAGTTACCATATTATTGAATATGCCGTAAAAACCGACGTCTACGGTGCGCCATTGGCGCACCGTTCCACTTGTACCCAAGATGGGTACGGAAAAAGTGGGCGCAGTATTCAAATATCGTTTCTATACCGATCTGAGCATACTGTATATAAGTCCTTTCACCTATAAAAGCAATTTCTACCCCCGAATTGTTCCTGCTGAAATAATATATTTTCAAAAAAGTGTGGGAGTAGTATTCAATTTCGTTTTAGCCAGCTCTACCAACAGGAGAGACCGCCTTTCCTCATGTCTTTGGAACTATACAGCGGTAAGGAAATGCCATGCCCCAAAAATGAAGAACGCGCACCGCTATGGATGCGCGCTGCAATAGGATTCTGTTATACATATATCAGGTCTGCACTGACAATCTCCTCGGCTCGGTTCCGGATATTATTCATACTCCCGACCCATGTCATTTGGTCTTTCTGTTTCAATTCTTCCGTCACGCCTTCGGCTGCTGCCATTTGCTTGACAAGATTGTTCATAAGGTCAAGGGCTGCCCCGTTCGTGTCGATCAGATGCTGCGTCAGCGTGCCTTTCAGTAGCATGGCGTTGTAAATGCCTTTCTTATGTTCTTTGAGATACATCTTCCGCCGCCAACCCCATATTCCGATCTCGCCTTCCGGCTGCGGGTCCATGACGACGTTCGGGAGCAAGACCCCATTGACCTCTGTGTACGTTCCGCCGCGTTCTTCAAAATAGGACTTCATTTCTGTATGCCTCCATGCTATAATCTGTTTGTCGTTTGGGTACATTCGGCTTGCGCCTGCGGTCGAAAAAGCTCCTTTCTCATGCCCGCACTCCTTTGTTGCCGCAAACGAACCGCAGTCATGGTATTTGGCAATCTTTAACTTGCCCTTTATACTTTAACGACTGCTGGTTCACCCCTGACAGAAAAGAATCGGATTTATTCCGCAGGGTTGGAACCGGCGCAAA
>Ga0247609_10004080_pt1 | contig 14614 bp, 16 predicted proteins | sample 172DNAGHGlowgp2_FD_193487 | JGI IMG/M metagenome (GOLD analysis project Ga0247609, IMG submission 193487) | Sheep rumen microbial communities from Palmerston North, Manawatu-Wanganui, New Zealand - 1728 DNA GHGlow gp2 | ecosystem: Host-associated > Mammals > Digestive system > Stomach > Rumen ...
ATTAATCCTACTAAAAGATTCTAAACTAAGATTCACATAATGATTAAACCTATCCCATCTAATTACTTCATAATCTGTTATCCCACAAGTGGGATAACCAGTCTCATAAAAATATCTACCTTTGGTAGATCTAGTCATTCCTGCTTCTCTAGCTATATCAGCTGCATATACAAATGTTCTAATAACTCCTTCTATATAAACACAATATCCTTTAACATTCATTATATCAAATATAGGTATTCTATTAATCTTATTAATTACATCGTGATTCATATACTATCATCCTTTCTTTTAATTAAAAAGTATATGAGTTTGATAAATTTACTGCAACTAGTTGCAGTAAATTATATATTTCTTAATTATCATGACCTTTCTTACCACCTAATCCATCACCTCTTATCATTTTATTCCAAAATTTTCTTTCTTTTTCTCTCCTTTCCATTTTTTCAACTTCTTCAGGCGAATGTTCTATAATCCTTGCATTTAATACAGGTGGTTCTTCTTTACCTGATGCAAAATTAAAATTATAATTTTTAGATAATACTCCAAAAGATGATGTCATTTTTCTTCTTTTACTCATAATGAACCTCCTTATAAAATGTGCCCCATTACTGGGGCACAAACATTTTATTTTCCTACATATTTACCATACATACCTAATACTGAATCTCTATAAACTCCACTTTCATCTTCATTCTTAATATTATCAAATACCATTATATCCTTATATCTAACACCAAAATCTTCATGAATATTCTCCTCTTTATAAGGAGATGCTAAATATACAAAAGCTAATTCAGGATTAACTTGTTCTACATACATCACTATACCAACTTTTTGCTCTAATGTAATCTCATCTAAATACATAATCTCCTGAGTAATTTCAGGTAATTCATTAATATGGCGATGATACATATACATCACTCCTATATATCTATATTCATTTATATAGTATATAGCCAACTTTAGTTTTATTAAATTACATCTCTATATTTTTCTTGTAAATACTTAATTCGATTTAATTGTTCCTGAGAATAATTCTTTCTAGTCATATGAATCAAGGCTTCAGTATTAATAACTAAATCCTTAAATATACACACCATCATATTAAATAAACCATCATCTCTAGATATACAAAAAGCGTTTCTAGGAGAATATACAGTTTCACACGCTTTATCAAACTCTTGATTTAGTATTAATTTCACATTTATGCAATATAGGGATAGGTAACTCTTTGATGTTATCTCTAAGTTTTCCCCCCCTTTAAACCGTACGTGCGACTTTCATCGCATACGGCTTTCCATCGATATATATATTATATATACCGACTAGAGACCATTAGTCCATCTTCATTACAAAGACTTCATACCTTCGATCTCCGCTTTTCAGTATAGATTAAGTAGCTTATTATTCTTCGTCTACAAACTAATACGTTCTATACCTTTCCTTGTTCCAATAATCCTATCTATACATATTTACCCTTAGGTGCCTGTTATGATTAATATAAACTAGAATATGCCTTTAACATATTAAGGTGGTTCTTAACGGTGAAAATACTACACCTCATTTATATTAATCTTTCTTTCACAGGTTCGTCAGTATAATATACATACTCACCATAGGTAATTTATAGACTCCCGGCATATGAGTGATTAACTTTCTGCCGACTTCACCGAGCTTCTAACAAGTTAATGCTAGTCGGAGATTAGAGAGAGTATTTCAAGACGTTACTCTATCATTCTACTCTTCGGATTATTAGTTCATATAATAATATATATTATTATATGCCATGACTTTATGTATTTAATCATAGAACAAGTCGCACCACCGTCAAACATTAGAAATAGATTCTTCCTTGACTTTATCTTTCGATAAAGGTAGACTATATCAATCCCTCAGCATTGTCTGATAGGGTGTGTGCACTTCGGAGTCTATTCCATTATTCTCCTACAGGGTGCTCAATCCCTTAGTCGTTGAACTTTGTTATTAAACTCAATTTATGCTAATTAATTATTTTCTCCTTTCTTTTTATTACGCTGAACTTTTATATTGGGGAAATTATCTGAAATAAAAGCCCAACTATCTTTATTTTTAATATGATATAAAAGAGATTGAAAGTTATGTGTACATTCTCTATTCATCAGCTTTGCTATTTCATTACTATGTAAACCTTGATTAAGATATTCACAGATTTGCCATATTTCTTCTTCTGTATTAACAGCACTATGATGATTCTCACCACAAGGAAGTCTTAAATTGTGTTCTATTGCATGGGCAATATTTTCTTGGCATGTACACCACTCTAAATTAACTCTATCATGATCTGGATCGTATACATTATTAGATTTGTATCCATCAATATGATTAACTTGCATTTCTTGAGAATTTTCAATAGGGTTAAATGTTTCTAAAATCGCTCTATGAAGTCTAACATTTCCAAACTTCATACGAACATATTCATATCCATCTTTATCATATTTTATATTTAATTTTTTATTTCTGTACTTACTATAAACGGTGCCATAATTTCCTATATAATAATTAGGATCTCTAGGATATCGTCTTAATTCTTCATCAGGATAATATACCATGGTCTTGCGACCTTTTACATATGGTGCTAATTTAGCTTTTTCTTGTATATTTTCAGGTAAAACTAAATCTTCAATATCCCACCCATATTCTTCGGCCATTGTCCGCACCTCCTTTCTTTTTAATATTTAAAATACTAATAATTGAGTTTAATAATAAAGCTGCTGATTGCCCATTTTCTTGTCATACCCTTAGCGTCCTTAAGCAATTCTTGACAAGTAGATTATTACTCTTGGATTTGTATTGCAGCATAGGTTATACTTGGATCTTGTTTCTACTTTCGTACCCTATATAGGAGTCCAAGTCTTTAGGGGTTTCCAGCAATTCACACACTGTCAATCTCATATTACTATGAGAAAGGACCTCGACCTAATGATTGCTAAATTAGGCGCGTGAGCCAACAAAAAGTAGGCTCTTGGTCAGCGTTTAAGCCTCCACATATAAAGGTATCTATACTCATTACTAAAGAATCTGTATTAACTCCTACTACTCTTTTCCATACTATTGATTGGTAATGTATAGTGGGATTTCTATTAATTAATACATGAATTTTATCCATCTTAATCAATCCATTAATAATATCCAGTACTCTTTGGTCTTGTTTTAAAGAAGCATAATACCAGATTTTATATGCTGCAGCATATGTTATATTATAACTAGACTGTAATATATTCACTATAACTTGTTCTAATAACAATACTAATCCTGTATAGGGTAATCTTACTTCATCCATTCTTAATGAAGAATCAGGTACTATGATAGTTCTTTCTGAAAAAGCTGTTCTTCCAGATATAGTACTTCTCATAACACCTTTTTTATCGGCTAATATTTTAATTATTTCATCAGATAATTCATTGAGTTTAACTTGTATATCCCATAGTAATTGATTTTGTAGCTTAGTATTTCTATATATAGAAAGATTGTCTCTATTAACAGTAGCTACTAGTTTAGCCATTAAATTGTATGAAGCATTAGTCTTTTCAAAAGTAAATCTCTTAGCTTCAACTTTAGCTATTCTTAATTGAGTAGTATATACAGGTATAGAATGTGTAAATACACAATCTCTATGTTCTTTTATAAAATTATATACTTCTTGTTTTATAGTTCTCTTCTTCTTATAGAAGTAATATATAATCTCATCAAATTTCTCATAAAAACCAGTCATTCCTATAGCTTCATATGTAGTATCTATAGATCCTTTTTTCTTATATCTTCTAGCATTCTTTCTTCTTAGTAACTTCTTATCATATGCACTCAAAGGATTACCATTAGTATCACATTCCATAGCAGGTTCTAATATAGTCTCTAAATTATCTCTTCCTATTAAACTACAGAGTTCCATATACATTACAGGAGATATAACATGATAATTATCAGATAATACGATCCAACCAAAGAATGTAAAATCATCACCAACCATTTTTACTTCAGTATGACAATGTGGACAAACCCAATTAGCATCATTAGGAACAGCAAAGAATGCGCCTTGAGTGCATCCAAACTTACAACTAAACCTATGACTATAAGGGTTTTCATCTTGCATTGATCTACCAAATTTAGAAGAGAATATAGAAGTATCAGATTTTAATGCTACATTAATACTAGCAGAATCACTAATAATAAAACCTTTACCATTACTAAGATCTTTTTTACATTCTTCATCTAAATTAATAACAGCTAATCTAACAAAATAATCATAATAAGGGTCATTAGGATAATGCATCTTAATATTCAGTGGTGATTGTTCATGTAATGTACTCTTATTTTGTTCTACATATAAACCCATAAAAATACCTCCTTATATATTTATATTATTGCCACTATACCCATAAGAAGCCCATATTCTTGAAGAGTCGGTTGTACCATTACAGTTCCCAATTGTTGCTGAAGCAAACTGACCATTTGTATCCATAATAACAATATGATTCTTTTCAAAGTCTAATATTAATCTTTTATGTACACCTTGAGCAAAAGAAGCTTCATTCAATTCATCTTGTAATTCTCTTAATTGTTTTCCTTCATAAATACCATCATCTATTTCAATATATTCATTTGTACCCATAATAAAACCATTAGAATCTTTAATATCTTCACTAGTATATCCAAACTTTTTTAAACATGGATAAAGTGATAAAAGATCTTGACAAGTATTAGCAAGATTAGAAATTTTCCATTTCATTTGTCATCTTCCTTTCTTTCCGTATATAAAATAGTAATCCTATGATTTATAAAATCGATTTCTAATGTTTTAAACAACTTAGGTTCAAAATCAGAATTATTAAGATCTTTTTGTAAGTTAATATAATCATCTAGTGTTCTCATATCAATATAATCATTTCTATCTACACTATATCCAAGAGAATCAGTTACTCCACACATATTCCAATGATGATACTTCTTTAAACAAGGATATATCTGATCTAATAACTTATTACCCCTATTACCTTTGTAGGTATCCTTAATAACATGCAACATACTAAGACCCTCCTAAATTAAGATTTAATAAAAAGTCTACGAAAAAATAAAAAATGACCATCTCGTCTTACAACGAGACAGCCAATCGCATGGCATTACTGCCATGCGATTTCGTTTATATCTCTAAGAGTTACTTTTTCCATCCGACTAAGCGGATAGGAAAAAATGTGATCGACAACCTTTTTATACTGGCCGTCGACCTTTTTATAGACGGCGATACGGTGATACCGCACACCGTCTACTTTAAATAAATATCCTCTAATAAAACGTTTCGCCATAGTTATCTCCTCCTTTAAATGGCGAACAAAGATGAGTAGAATGTTATACTACCATCCTCACTCATCTCTATAGTATATCTCTAATAAATTCTTTAATTTCAAAAAAGAAAGAGAGAGCAATAATATACAAAGTTTATTTACACATAGATTGTACTAATTCTCTATTATTTTTATACAACTCAATCCCAATCTTTTGCAATGTATTAATTAAATTAGTAAATCCTTCCAATGTCCAGTATATTTCTGAATCTCCTGTCTTTAACTTCTTAATTATCGTAACATTTTGATATCTGGGAGTTAATTCCAAATCATTATCTAATATCCCATATTTCCTAAAAAATCTATACAATAACCATCGAGATATTCCAAGCTCTTTAGCCATTTCTTCAGTCGAAAATGCAAATTTACCTATATTATTTAATTCATAATAATCAACAGGTTCTAATGATTGAGATGTGTATACTTGTAATTTTGTAGGATCTTCATATTTTAAACTTTCTTGAAGTAATTGATCTTGAAAATAATTATAAGCATACTGCTGCATTTGAGGAACTATAAAACAACTCAATACTGCTCTAAAATGACCTGCTTTTTTACTATTACATCTCATCAATATCATTAAAGCTAATTCATACAATATATAACTGTTTCTAGCTAATTCAGTCTAGTGAAGGATTTATTTCTTTTAATTTTTCAAATTCTTCATTAAGATATTTTTCAAACGTCGACCGACGAATTATTTCATATTCTTTAGAATCGGGCATCCAACTTTCTGGATGCCCAGATTTTGAATCTCTAGTTAATCCTGCTTCTCTAGCTATATCTTCACTATATAAAAATGTTCTAATATTATTCTAGATTACAACATTATAACCTCTAACATTCATTATATTGAATATAGGAATTGTATTTATTTGTTGCCACTTAGGATCATTAATATCATGCATAATTTTCCATCCTTTCATTTACTAATAATACCATCATATTGCTCTCTCATCTTTATAGTATGTATTTAAAAATAGGATTATATTATTCATCTTTAGTAATAATATCTATAATATCTTTAGCCATATCTACTATTTCAGATAAAGAAGATGTATCAAATTTTTTATAAAAGTTACGAAATTTTTCTTTGATGCTTTTCCTATTCTTTATATTACTATACCTAACTCTTAATTCTTCATTTTGTATTTCTACTTTAATTTTATTCTTCACTTCTATCTCCTCGTCTTTAGATTTAACAGTTTCTACTAATTGATCAATTGCTTTAAAAAATAAATCTTTGTATGTAGCCATTTATATTATACCTCCATTATTTTCTAAGGATCTTATTAATTAATAGTTCTTTTTTTAGTAAATAAGCAAAACATTTAGATAAAATTATTAGTAAAGGAGATAATAATATGGCAGTTGTTGATAGAACTAGACATTCTAAATTAATCACTGATCCTGAAGATCTAAACTTTATATTCTCTTCTACTACAGATCAATGTACTAAATTATCATTTATAATGGAATGTTTTGGTGATTTTAATGGTAAACGAAGATTTAATCCTTATGATATTATAACTGTTCCTCCTGGAACTTATGGGCCTGAAGATAAGAAAAATAAGAATACATTTACTACTACAGTAGGTTTATTTATATTTAATAGAATCTTTATAGAAAATGATAGACCATTATTTGATCTATTACATTATATAAGTGATACTATAACTAAAAAAACTTTTGGTAAAATCAATTCTAAGATATCTTATGCTGTTATAGAAGATGATGTACCTCTAGAATCATTAAAACGATTTATGCAATTAACTCAAAAACATATGGCATATGTAGATATATTATCTCCCTCATTTACGGAAAATATGTTATCTATAACCTCTATAGCAGAGAAAAAAAGAACAGAATTAATGAAAAAATATGCTCAAGGAATAGAAGATAAGGATCCTGCTGAAGTAGAAAAAATGGAAAAAGAATTATTAGATTATATGGAAGATTATCTTAAAGATGATCCTAGTTATGATATGATAAATAGTGGAGCTAAAATGTCTAAGGGTAATAACTTTAAAAAGATGTTTGGTACTTGTGGAGCTGTTAAACAACCCGATCCTACTAAAGGAGATTATGAAGTTATCACAGGTAATTACTTAGATGGGATTAAACCTGAAGAATATTCTAAATTTGCAGATTCATTAATAGGTGGTCCTTATTCTAGATCAATTAATACTGCGAAAGGAGGCTATTTAGAGAAAAGTTTTGTTAAAGCTTTTGAGCACTTATATACTAAAAAAGATACAGATTGTGGAACTAAAAAATATATCAATGTTACATTGACTGATAAAAATATAAAAGACTGGATGTATAGTTATATTATAGAAGGTAATAAATTAATAGAACTTACATCGAAAGTTAAAGATAAATATATAGGTAAAACAGTTAAATTAAGATTTGCTGGACTGTGTGAATGTAAAGAATATATATGTAATAAATGTGCTGGAAACCTATTTGCTAGATTGGGCATAGAAAATGTTGGTGTTGCTAGTTATGCAATGATGTCTAAGATCAAGTTAATATCAATGAAGGCCTTCCATGATTCCTCCTTGAAAACTAGTCATATGGGTGATTATGGCTATAAGAAAATCTTTGGATTATAAATGGAGTTGATGTAATGAATATTCTTATAACAGGTGCAGCTGGATTTATTGCATATCATTTAATTAATAAACTAATCATAGAGCGTAAAGCTGATAAAATTATAGGAATCGATAATATCAATGATTATTATGATATTAATCTTAAATTACTTAGGTTAAAAAATATAGAAACGTTGGTTAAAAAATATTCTATAGAGTATAACTTTATTAAAGAAGATATAACAAATAAAGATACTTTGATTTCTATATGTCAAAAATATAATCCTTCGCATGTTATCCATTTAGCTGCTTACGCAGGGGTACGATACTCTTTAGAAAATCCTGATGCATTTATAAAATCTAATATAATAGGGTTTTATAATGTATTAGAATCTTGCATAAGATTAAAAAAGAAACCTTATTTAATATATGCTAGCTCTAGTTCTGTATATGGTAAGAATACCCAAACTCCAATAATATCTCCAATTAGTTTATATGCTGCAACTAAAGGCACAAACGAAATATTAGCATATTACTATAATTTACAATACAAATTTCCTATAACAGGATTGCGCTTTTTTACTGTTTATGGACCTTTTGGCCGACCTGATATGGCTGTATATAAATTTATAGAAAATTTTATCAATAATGAAACAGTAAAAGTGTATAATTATGGGAATTGTTATAGAGATTTTACTTATATTGATGATATTGTAGATGGTATTGTTAAAAGTATAGAAAACCCTAATATTGAGCATACAGTATATAATCTTGGAACTGGCAAATCTATAAAATTATCTTCTGTTATAAATATTATACAAGAAGAATTAATTAGATCTAAATTAGTATCAAAATTTCATGATTTTGATTCTCTTAAAAAATTGTTACCAATGCAACCTGGTGATGTTGAATCGTCATGTGCAGATATATCGAAAACTATACAAAATTTAAATTATAATCCTCAGATAGATATTAAAACAGGAATTCAAAAAATGATCGAATGGTATAGAGAATATAAAAATTTATAAAAAATAACCCCTCCATCTGGAGGGGTGACACTAGAACTTTTGGAGGAACACGACAGGTTCCGTCGTGTTCCCCCAATAATCCTCTTCGATTTCTCTGAAGTACAGCCATATTCCGGCTGCCTCCAGGATCTCGAAGAACTTATCGGCAAGGCCCGTCTGACGAGCGGATCTCAATTCAAATCTTATGCGATGACGCGGAGCCGCATCCGGGTGGCAGTTGTTCATAACCGCCAGAGTCTCGGCCGTAACCGTAAAGTCACGACCGAGTTTGGTCTGCATTTTGCAGGCGATCCTCGCTGCGCGGAAAGCAGCGAGAGAATTGAAACTTTGAGGGTTTACATGCCGAATAATACCGGCACGCAAATCCTCTTGACCCCCGAAGGGGTCGATTAAATCGCCAGTAGCGACGTCAATTGCCATGGCGTTTATAGTTAAATCACGACGGGATAAATCTTCCATGATCGTTCCCGTCGCGAAACTCAATTCCACTTTTGCTCCGTTTTCGAAGCAAAAGCGAAAAACTGGGTATTCTCTACCCCAGTGACCGCGGTGATTAGCCGCGATCAATCTGCGTGCGGCCGCCATGCCGCATGTGAAGACCGCGACATAGTCGCGATCCTGGGGCTCCTGCTCCAAGAGGCCGTCACGGACGGCCCCTCCTACGAGGAACAAATGTCCCCCGTAGAATTTAATGACCGAGCAAAGCTCGGCCTCTGTGCGGATTTCCCAATCCGCACCGTCGCGGCCTTCTTCGGCCGCTTTCATCTCGTTAAACTTAACGAGCTCATTAATGTTTATTTGATTAATTATTTTAGCCATAATAGGCCTTTCCGCCGGTATCACAGAATATGACCCGACTTGGCAGTTTTTCGTTAAAGGTAGTATGCCTCCCAAATGGACTACCTGTGTATTATCACCTCCATAATATATAATCAAGAAAAAACAATATTACAAAAAAAAAAGAATGGGAGATTTTGGTGAAGCGGTTCTCCCAAACCGCTTGATTTTGATCAGATTTCGGACTTTCTCAGAAAGTCCTCCTTTCTGATCAAAATCACTTGACCAAACTGAGCACCGTTCGCAACCGAAGCCGCGAACGAATGCTCATTATTATATTGATTAATAGCCTTTTCCAGGCTCGTCCCGCGAGCCCGGATCACTCCTCCGCACGAAGCGGAAGAGAGGTGAATCCCATCTTCCCCCTCGTAGAGGGGGTTGATGCATTGATTGCTATTTTCTTCCAACGGGCAGACGCTCGTTTCAGCGTCCACCCCCCTGACGAAGATGGCGACGGCCGACGGAATGATACGGCCTGCGAGGCCGTGATCATCAACAAACCCTTCCACGAATGCCCGGCGTACGATAGCGTTGGTGTTGTTCATCATTTTAAACTCCTCCTTAAATTAAGAGAAAATGAATAGGGCATTATACTACTACCCTCATTCACCTCTATAATATATAATTAAAAAAAACGAATATTACAAAATAGCATCCCTACCCATATAGGGTAGGGATTTAGCATGGTTAATGGTAGTATTAGAAATATAGGAAGTATCTAAATTCATAACTATCTCCCGCAGATATTAAATCTTTATTCGGGAAATTTAGTCTAGTAAAAGGACGTATATCCTGGTAATATATAATACCATCATTTGAAACTTGAGGCCAAGCTGCTAATAAGGATATAGTATTAAATCTAGCATCATTTATACCTGTAGTAGCATCAAAATAATCTCGTCCATCTTCTTCTTCTACGCTAAATGTTATACCTACTTTAACATTTGCTCTTATCGTAGATTCATCTTGATATACTTCAGATGTCCAATTTGTGCCATCTTCATATTCTCTTAAATAAACAGGATCAGAGTCAAATTCTTTAAAATAGTAAGCTATTTTGTGTTTATCGTCTAATGTTTTTCTTCCAAAATAGATTCTTCTCTCAGATTCACTTAAGTCATTGTTAAAATCTACATATTTAAACGGAACTAGATCTTTAGATTTAATCCATCCTTTATTAGAAACTTCATATTTAATTTGAGATCCTCTAGGACAACCAGATGTACCTATAGCAAATAAGCAGACAGTATAATCTGAAGATAGTGATTTCATTATAATAGAGTTCTTTCTAGGATCTTCGCCTTCTACCTGAGGTACAGGCACTGTAACGTCTAATTCCATATGAGAGTTATATGTAGGAGTTGTATAATATTCAAAATCTAAATATTTAAACATTCGTAATGCCATAAATTCTGATGCACTCAGCATTATCTTGTTAAATCCCTTTAATAATAATTTCTTACTTTTCTTGTCATATATTTCACAATATCCTACAGGCTGATATTTTATATTATCTGTTATTTCTTGTATATCACTTTTACTCTTTATATATACTTTTTCTGTAAAATCAAAATAATCAGTCAACATTTGTAAAGTCCTCCTCGTGTTTATTGTGTTTGTGTATAATAACACAGTCTTCTTTAATCCTATAAGAGTCAGATGAATGTATAGTATTTATACTATGTAACTCTTCTTCTATATTAATATAATCATTTCTTCTCATAATGCATTTAGAGTCAAAATAATCATAAAAATGTAAAACATTATCTTCGCTTAAAGTATCAAAGCCACCATCACCTATAGAATTAAGCTCTCCATATGCTCTTAGCATTATTTTAATAGATTTAAAGAATTCAACTATTTTTATTACATATTTTAAAAGATGGGTTGTACTTCTTCCTATAATACCAGAAAATACATATTGTGCTAATTCTTTATCAATATGCTGTTCAATAACGAAGCATATATCGTCTATTGTATTATTTATCATATCCATACGTTCTTCATTATCTTGTATATTAAGAATTTTCATTAATAAAGTATATAATACAATGTCTTTCTCTTCTAAAAACTCCGAATACGTTTTAGCTATAGAACCATCTTTTAGTTTAAAATAATTTACATTGTATTTCCATGTCATAAGATAATCCATTATAGCTCTCCACATTTTATATTCTCGGTAATCATGAGAATCCAACATCTTATATTGTACGTAAAAATATATTTGTTCATTATTATCTTGAATTTTCATAAATTCATCTATATCAGTTATATCACTATCTGGTATAACCATATTCCATATTTTAAAGTATTCAGGATCATAATGTTTCGATATAATCCAATTTCGCAGTCTTCTTAAATTGGCTTTATAATTAAATCCTGTAGCAATATAAGTATTTTCCGATACTTGTTCTATATTATCATCTAAATTATATGCTATTCTTGTTAAAGCTGTCATAAAAAGGAATAAATGAGCTATATTAAACTGATGCGTATTAGATAAAGATGGTATACGAAGATTTAAAAACGTTTCATTAAATATATCATCATATAAAGCAGAAAAGAATAAAGATACTCGTATAGCCATTCTAGCTAAATCTATCATTTTCTCCATTGCAAAGTACTTAGTTCTCATATAGTTATATTCTGATTCTAATATAGCTTGTTTTACTATTTCATGTTCTCCATCTTTATATTCTTTCCCTACCCACCAAGGATCTTTTTGAACAATGTTATCATATTGTTTCCAATTCATTTGATCTAATAGATATTGAACAGAGTTCATATATGACATTTGTATCTTACTAAATCTTAAAGACTTAGTTTGATCATAATTCTCCTCATAAATATCATATATATATGGTTCTTTGTTAAGATAGAAGAATACAAATTTTAATTGAGAAATACTATTGATAGAAGCAACAGGGTAAGTTTCAAATTCTGTATCTATAATATCATAATTCTCTGGTCCTAATAATTTATTATCTGCTATAACAAACACAGGCCAATTATTCGTAGTATAATTTTTACAAGGTTCTGGTATATCTATATAATTCTTAGATACTGTCATAGGAATCTCTAATTTAGTAAGTTTATCATCTGTTGTAGAATAGATATAAGTTAACTCTAAAGTATGATATGTTTTAATATTATTATAAGGAATAGATATTGTATTAGTAGAGTTATTAATACTATACTTATTAGAAGCTAATATAGTATTATCTACAGTCACAATAATATGATTCCCTTTAGTATCAAAATTCTGTATAGGAAATTCTTTTATAATAGAAGTAGGAACAGTATAGTCTTGTTCTATATTAATAGATTCTTCTTTTTGAGTAGTTTCTATTATATTAGACGTAGAATATACAAATTTAACTTCTAAAGAAGAATAAGAGGATATATCTCTATAAAGAATAGATATCTTATCCTCATCTCTATAGTATTTAGTAAAGATCTTACCATCAGCTACCACATGAAAGTAATTTCCCATAGCTACATATTTAGATATAGGGAAATTAACATTAATAATATTTTCAGCATCACTTGTAGGAACATGAGAAGGTAATATATTGCTAGTTTCTTCAACAGTACCGATATCAGAATATATAAATATAATTATAAGATTAGAATAAGATTTTATGTTATTATATAAGACTTTTACTTTATTATTCTCTATAGAGAAATTTGTAAAAGGTCTATTATCAGCTAGCAAAACTACTTTATTACCATTATCTATGTAATTTAGCAATGGGCAATTTATAATAACATCTTTTTCTTGAGGTATATCTACTGTTTCTATTTCTGTTTTAACAAAATCTTCGTTATATATACACCGAGGAACTTTAGATCCGTTCCATATTAAATTATTACCAGCATCTTTCTTATTTACTTTTAATAAATAATACTTAAAGAATTCTAAATCTTTCATATCAAATACTTCTTTGATTACATCGAAATTCTCAGTACAGGCTTTATATTTAATTAATCTATGTAAATTATAACACATTCTCTTTTGATACTTTAATGGTATTTCTCTATAATATGGTACACCATACATAGAAAAAATAAATTCTATACAACGTCTATCTAATAAATCCTTTTTAACTATATGACTCTGTACATCTGCTATCATATCTACCATTGTCATTACTAATAGATAAATCTGCATAGTAGAATGATAATGTTCTGATTCTAATTCCATAGATGTATTATATACCATTCTTAATAAAAATTCTCTTCTTTCGTTATATACCCTATTAAATTCTCTAGTAAGCAATTCATCACAATTATCAGGTATCCATAAAATCATAAAATCAGAGCATTTTCTACAATCATAAGAAGATAGTCCAGCAGTTAGATAATTTAAATACTCTGCTTTTGGGTAATCCTGTCTTACTATATCTAAAATACCAGCATCCTCTAAATCTTGACAAGCTTCAGGTCCTATTTCATGTAAAAAATCTCCATAATATGTAAAACCAGGCAATCTTTCATATATAATAGATTCATAATCTCTAACAGGAATTCCCCATCCATCTAAAGGAGGTTTACCAGTAATTTTTCTATAATATTCATTTAATTCATTAAAGTTTAATAAGAACCATGGACGTAATTTCTTTACTAATTGAGCTCTAAATGTAGTACCACTTTCTTTAATAAGAAATGTACTACCAGTAGGAGCTGTATATGGTAAATATATATAACTCTCTATAACTTTAGTATCTATTAAAATCCAATCATTTTCAGTAAGTACGACTGTGTCTCCCGCTTT
>Ga0247609_10004081_pt1 | contig 14614 bp, 24 predicted proteins | sample 172DNAGHGlowgp2_FD_193487 | JGI IMG/M metagenome (GOLD analysis project Ga0247609, IMG submission 193487) | Sheep rumen microbial communities from Palmerston North, Manawatu-Wanganui, New Zealand - 1728 DNA GHGlow gp2 | ecosystem: Host-associated > Mammals > Digestive system > Stomach > Rumen ...
TATGTGTTATTCTGTAGGTGTTGGTGTATCACCGAAATCTTTAACAAGATATAAGTTTGCTAAAAGCATTAGTCTACATATATTATCACCAAAGATAGGAACAATTATTCTAACTTCACCTGTTGTTTTAACTTCTATATCACATAATCTTAAAGCACCTATAGCACCGTTTGATTCAAAAGAACATATTCCAGCACCATTTATTGTAATGTCTGCTGTTGGTCTTAAAGCACTTTGAAAAGCAATGTAACCATCTACTTGAGTATTAGTTAATTTAGCAACTACTTGACCATATAATTTGAAAACAGATTTATTAGCACTATTAGTTGCAAGTTTTAAATTTGTTAAGTAATAATCATTATTAACATTACTTGAAGTAGTATCAGATTTAGCAATTGAAGTTATTGTATCTAAATTAAATTCTTCTGTATTTGCTATAGCAGTATTTGCACTAGTTTGTGCAGTTGTTGCTGTAGCTAAAGCACTATTTGCTGTACTTTGTGCATTTCCTGCTGTAGTGTTTGCTTGATTAGCAGTTGTATTTGCAGTATTTGCTGTAGTGTTTGCTTGATTAGCAGTTGCATTTGCAGTATTAGCAGTAGAAGTTGCTGTACTTGCAGAACTAATTGCAGTAGCAACATTATCAGCATTGACTTTCATTTGTGCGTCAATTTTTTGCATGTCAGAATTATAGTCACCAAGCCAAGTAGGTTTATCTGTTCCTAAAAATTGACTTAAATTATAATTTGAAGTTTTATTTGTACTTGCCATTTTTAACACTTCCTTTCTTAACTAACAAGTATTTCTTTTGCATTTGTATCAAAATTAAATGCAGTTATTTCATAAGAATCATAAGTTGTAGCAGTTAATTCTAATTCATCATATTCAGTACATGTTATAGCATTTGTTCTGTTCATGTCAAACAAATTATTTATAACTGTTTGAATTGGTGAAATTAAACCTGTTGTTGGATCATATACACTTATATCACCAGCTACAATATCATCTATTCTTTGATTAAGTTCATTATATTTTTTTTGTATTTCATAACGTAAAACTGCAATTTGTGATTCAATATAAACTGTTAATTGACTTTTAAGTAATGTAAATCTTTCATCAATTTCATTTTCAATTGATTCTTTAAATTCAACATATTCTTCTTCAAGTCTATTAACTTCTTCTTCAATTTCTTGAAGTAGTTCTTCATAATGTTCTGCAACTTCAGTATTTTTATTAACTTGTTCTATTGTTTCATTAAGTTTAGCAAGAAAAGAACATAATTGTTCTAAATAACTTAAAGATTCATCAAAAGCAAGTGGTAAGGTTTTACTTACACGGTTGCAACACACATTTAAAGGTTTAAGCATTTTCTTCACCTTCCTTTTCTTCAACTATTTCTTCTGCAACTTCAGAAGGTGTAGTTTCAACTACTTCTTCAACTGTTTCTTCAATTACTTCAGGTACTGAAACAGTGTCAGTTGCAAAAACTTCTTCTTCAACCTTTGGTGCAAAGTTATCATAAAGAACTGTTGCAGGATGATCATATTGTTCAGAAGTTTTATAACCTTTTGAAGGTCTATCATATTCATTTATCATGTTATCACCTACCTTTCTAATATATACACATGAATAAATCTTTTAATTCATTTATTATTAAATCATCAATATTAACTAAATTATTTCTTACTTCACTTAATAATTCAACAGGGTAACGGTTTCCGTTGTTTCCTGTTATAGTTCTTATATAATTATCAACAGAATTTCCTGTTGAAGTATCACTATTTTGATTATTATTAAGTGTTAAGTTAGTTGCATAATGTTGATCATTAAATTCAGTCATAGATATTTGTCCCTGTGGTGTATCTTGATAAAGTCCTTTTCCTTTACTATTTGAATTAGAATTTGCTGTAGTATTAACATTTCTATTACTTGATTCACTGTAATTAACATTATTAAATAAACCTGTTTCAAGTATATTTCTTTGTGCTGTATATAAATTATTATAATAAGGCATTATTCTATTTAATGTTCTATTTAAGTATATTTTAAATAGTTCAGGTGTTTCAAGTCCTATTTCGTCTTCGTAATAGTAGTAAAGAATATTATTATTTAATATATCACGGTAGCTTTCATCAAAAATAGGGTAATCAGTAAGACCGAAATCAAAATTATTTTTCATTAAATTTTTAATACTAATAGTGTATTTACTCATATTCTTCACCACCATTACTATAATTAATTATATCATTTTCAGTCATGTTTAGTAAATCTAATATTTCATTATTTAAAGAAATTTTAATTTTATCAGGTGAATCTTTTAAAAATTTTTCGTTTATTTCGTCACATGCTTTTTTTCTTGTTTTATAAAAGCAGTTTAAATAATATTTTATTATTTCATTGTTTGATTCTACTTCATCAGTAATTAGTCTTTCTTTTTTATCTGTATTTGCATTATCAATTCCTAAAAATGTAAGACATTCATTCCATATTTCATGTTTATGTAGTTCTAATTTATCAATTAAATAAGGTGCGTCTGTTTTAACAGCATTAATTTTACTACCTAGTTCAAACGTTTTACTTCCAAATATAAAAGGTATGTTTCCGTCATATTGCATGTAAGCGTTTTTAAGGGTAAGCATTGTTTTTTTGTCACCTTCAAGTAGTACAGGTGTTTTTTGTGCTTTTAAGTTAACGTCAATTGTTCTTTCTGTTTCATATAATCTATATGCAAAAAGTTCAATAGTGTTACGAGTAGGACGCATTAACTCATTATTCATAATAAAAACAACGTCATCAAAATCAAATTGTTTAGTATAACCAACACTCCATGCTTGAATTTTTTCAGGTAACTGATAAACATTAAGTTTATCAGAAGGGTTTGCATGAATTGCAAGATAGCCAAGTTTAGGATCTTTTAAAAAACAAGCACGTCCGTCATTATAAAGACATAATTCTAAAAATCTATTTGATCCAACTCCAGCATGTTTTTCAATATTGTCCCAATTAAATAGGGAAACTGCTATTAATTTTAATCTATCATAATAATCATTATAAGTAGCATTATTTAAAAACATAGCAAGTTCTGTTTCACTTTTATAATTATTCATATTCTTCACCTACCTTAATTACATTATATCATTATTAACAGAATAATTTAAAAAGTTTTCTGCATTATGCCAAAAAGTTATTCCGTTATTAAAAATGTCTTTTATTTTTTGCATGTCTTCTTGTGGAATATCACCTGTAAAATTACAACCTATTGTTTTTATATAGTTATAATTTCTTCTTGAATTTATTTCAGGTAATTTAACTAAATTGACTTTATAACCATACATATTAAAATATCTATCAATTATTCTAGCAAATTCCTTTTTTATAGACTTTCTGTAAACATTAAAACTTGCAAGTCTTGAAAAAGTGAAGTCACCCTGATTAGCACCACCATGTGCAGTAAGTGGGACTTTACTTCTTGAATATACTTCTGAAAGTGTATTTGCTATTGATAGACCTGAAGTTGCAATTCCTTTTGCGTCACCGACATAAGCACTTACACCTGCTTTTACTATATCAACACCCATACCTAGTTGTAAGTTTACTGCGTTTGCAGTTAAATAATTTGTAAAAGAATCATTTACGTAAGCACAAGTTGGTAATTTTGAAGCGTCTATTGAATATAAGTTGTTAAGTCCTGTTTTCTTATTATAATTAATAGGTCTTATTTTAATTGAACAACCGACAGACAAAGCACCATTTGTTTGAAAATTACAAGTTGAATCACTAAAATATTCATATTTATATTCAAAACAACCACCAACATTATTATCAACAACAAAATATTTATAAGGGTAAGTTAAAAGTTTATTGTTTGTTGGTATATAGTCATTATCAATTAAGTTATTTTTACTTAAAGAAGAAGACTTTAAAAAAGTAAGGTCTGTTGAATATGGTACTTCTTTATACACAAAAGACAAAGCAGGGTTTGGATCTGTATATGTATCCCAGTCAGATAAATTAGGGTTTGCAAGTTGCCACGGTGCTAAAAATACACTTACAACAGGTGATTCTGAAAATTTACTATCTAAATAAAGAATAAATGTTTCTGCACTTGAAGGGTTTGGAAACGCAATATTTATAAGACCTGAATATATTCCATTATATTGTCTTCCGACACCTGAATCAATTGCACTAATTCCTGTTTGTGTTACACTTACAACAACGAGTGGTCTTGAATTAGAATTTAAGTAATTAAAACTGTCTTGTTCTTCTGAACTTACTGTTTGGTCTATATAATCACCAAGTTCAAGATTCTCAGGAACAGTATGAAGTCCTATAGTATCATTAGAAACATGTTCTCTTTCAATAAAAACTTCTTTAAAATTAATTTGAAAGTACCATGTTTGAAGTGAATCAATTTCAAAATATATACGTGTACTATTTTCTGAAACGTATTCCATTTTAGTAATAAAAGCATAGAAGTATTTATTATTAAAACCATTATTCCTATACATTAAATAATTACATGTATAAATTGAATCATAACTACCTTCAACTACAATAGTTTGATTATCTCTTACATAAGTAAAATCTGTATAAGTTTTTTGAACCTTTGATAAAAAGTAAGCAGTTTGATCTTGAACAGAATTAAAGTTCAATGTATGTTCACTATCTTTTTCAAGTGGTGTTTTAAGTAATCTTACTTCACTTTGTGGTATAATATTTATCATTTTATCATCCTTTCTTTATTTTAAAAAAGACTAGTTTGTAACTAGTCTTTTAATTATTCACTTTCAGTTACAGTAACGTCAACAGTTTTCTTTACACCGTTATCAGCAATTGCTGTAAGTTCTGCAGTACCTGCTTTTACACCTGTTACAGTAGCAGTTGTATTTGTTGCTTTTTCAACTGTGAATATAGATTCGTCAGATGAAACATATTCAAGTTCACTTGTAGCGTCTGCTGGTGTTAAAGTAACAGTGAAAGTAGCAGTTGCGTCTTCAACAACACTTACGTCAGAACCACTTATTGCTGTTACAGGTTTACTTGCACCAGTTACTAGCATTACAGCATTAGCAAAAGGACAAATTGCATAAGTTCCCCAAGCATGTAAGTATTCGTTCCAACTCATTGTTCTAGCATTGTAAAATTCATCAAATCTGAATATATTGTCATATATTTGTAACCAAGATTCATCACAAACAACACCTAGTATTTCTTCATTTTCGAATTTATCTACTTTTATTACTCTACCTATGAAGTTTGCTTTATCAATATTAAATGCACTAGCAAGAGCGTCAACGTCAACATTTGCCATTACGTCAGCACGAACTATTAAACAAATTCTATCTGAATCAGTCCAAGTAGTTATTTCACCTTTAGCACCACTGAATTTTGAATAAGCATTGTATTCTGTAGAAGGAAAAGTCATCATGTCATATAAAGCACGAACTTCTTTTAAAAATGCTTTTGAAGTTGCTTCTGTTGTAGGGTTAGTTACTACTTTTTGAATAACTTTGTTATTATCATAAGCACCGTCAACTAATTGTTTTGTGTACTTAAATTCATCAATATAGTTTCCTGAATATAATGAATTAGTTATTCCTGCAATATAGTTTTCAAATTCTTCCCAACTAGCGAAAGCACCTTGAAGTCCTTCTCTTGCAATAGTTTTAGTGTATAAGTCTTGTCTGTTTCTTCTATAATAAGCAACATGTGTATCAGGATCTGTTATAGTTAAAAGTTTTGCCATAGCAGTATTACTATATTCATATTGTTCAGCTTGAGCAGGGTTTTCGTAAATATCTTGAATATCTGTTCCTAGTGGTACTGAACCTTTTTTGAATATAGAAAGTGGGTTATTATAGCTTTTGTTTCTTATGATAGTTAAACCAATTCTATTTATTAAATTATTTACAAATTCATTAAGCATTGGTTGGTAACTGTCATTAAATAATATGTTCTTAATTTGTTGAACATTATCTTTAGTTGCAGAAGGTACTGTATTCATAAAAACTTCTGATGAGTTTGCACGTATTACATTAAATACCTTTGCACCTTTTGGTAAACCATTATTCATTAAATTAATTCTCCTTTCTCATCAATTACGTCTTCAACCGTAACTTCTTCAGTTTCTTCAGAAGGAAGTTCAGCACTTTCGTCCTTTATATCTTCTTCAAAACCTATTTTTTGGAATAATCTTCCATTAACTTTTAATAATTCTTCATTGTCAACTTTTACTTTGTTAAGTTCTTCAGTTACTTCTGCAATTTTATCAAGTGCAAGTTGGTAATTACTAATTATTGAAAGTAAGTCTTCAGAGATTAAAGCACTAGTAGTTTCATCAAGTCCTTCTTTAATTTTGTCAATTAAGACTTTCAATTCATCAATACTATACATATTAATTCTCCTTTCTATTATTAATTATAATAAGGAAAATAAAAAATGTCAACATTATGTATATTTACATAATATTGACATTTCTATTTCTTATTCTTCTTGAATATAATACCCACGGAAATTTACTTTTTCTAAAAGTAGGTGTTGGTGGTGTAGGTGGTACACCATTATAAATTGCACTTATTCCATAAGTATTAGGTATTCCCATAAAATCAGCAACATGTAACCTATCAACATAGGGAATACTCCAGTTCCAAGTTTCACTACTTCCTAAAACTTGCCATTCTACGTGTAAATGAATACCTGTACTAGTTCCTGTAGTTCCTTCAACTCCTACTTGTTCATTAATAGCAACAGTATCACCAACATTTTTTAAAGGTAAATCTCTTAAATGTGCATATAAAAATGAATTTCCGTCATCACCTTTTATAACAATACAATTTCCATAACCACCAGTATTATACTGACTATATAAAACAGTTCCTGCAACCATTGAATAAACAGGTGAATTAGATCCTGTTGAAATATCAAAACCACCGTGGGGTGTTCCGTCAGGGTAATATGGTTGTGAAGAAGTTACATAAAATGTTTCATTTATAAATGGTGCAATTCTTGCAGTATAATCAGCCATTATTTCATTTTTCCTTTTATTTCTTCAATGTCTTGATTCATCATTTCTAGTCTTGTAGTCATAACTGAAAGTGTCTTATTCATTTCTTTCATTGTAGTAGATTGAAAATAAATAAGATAAGCAACAACTACAATACCTATTCCATTATTAACTATTAATTGTATTAAATCGTTCATTTTTAGCACTTCCCTTCTTATTATCATTATACTTTATAGAAAAGTCAGTGTCAACAAGTAGAACACCACCCTTAACATGTTTATAAGTAAATTTATGTTCTTTTTCAGTATCTTTAGCAAGTATTGAAAAACCTTCTTTAAAATTATCAATTGTAACATATTTAGCTAGTCTTTTAGGTAGTCCTGCAACTGTTACATTCTTTTCATCATTTTCATCAATTTCAATATAACATTTTTGTCTTAAAAATTTTGCAACTTTAATATTATCAGATTCAATTTTCCATTTTCCAAGTTCAAAATCATCAACTTCAACAAATTGTGATAGTTCTTCAGGATCTAATTTTTTCATGTGTATTGAATCTGTATCAGAATAAATATAGTAGTCTTCATTATAATTTTTTATAGTATAATCTTTTATTGCTTGACTAGTTTCAATAGTCTTTTTTCTTGCATAACTTGTTATAAAAGTTGCAACAGGAATATATAAACTTTTCTTTTCTTCTTCAGGGTAAAGTGCATATTTTACTATTCCGTCTTCAATATAAGGGTATTTACTTCTAACTATTGGGTTAGTAGCCATTTTTCCATATAAAGAATTTAGCATTAATTTACTTATTTGATATAAACTTTTATTTCCTTCTTTTTTAGAATTTATTTTTTTATCTGTCCAATAGTTTATATAATTAGTAAATAAACCTTTTACTGCTTGAAATTTAAAACCACCATGCCATGCATAAACAGTAACGTCATAATGTTTAAAAAATAATTCAAGATCAACAGAAGTAAGTGTTAAAGTTACAATTTCACCTTTGCTTGATTCAATATATTCATTTGGTAAAAAAGATAAATTATTTTTTAATTGAATTGTAGGAATCATGCCTTCTTTAAGTTCAAAAGTACATGAAAGCTGTTGTACATATAAAGGGTAAAATTTATCTTCAATGTATTTTTCTTTAAAAGGAAGTGGTTGCCCGTGTGGTAGTAAACAATACTTCATAACAGAAGGGTAAAGTGAATTAACGTCAAGTACCATTATATTATTAACAACTTTTTCTTTATAAAAAGGGTTAAGGTATGTGAAACCGCCTTTATAACTTTGTCTTATATCTTTATCAATTGAAATAGAAAGTGAAGGAAAATAAGTCATAAAGTATTTTGTCATTTTCCTGTAATTAGATAAAGCACAACTTCCTATTGTCATTTTTGTTAAATTTTCTTTAAATAATATTTCAAGTGCCATAGCCATTATAGTAACATCATTTTTAATATATTTTATTTCATAGTCTTGTAAAATATAACCTTCTGGTCTTATTCTTTTATAATCTAAATTAAGTTTTCTTATAGGTAAGTCAAAGTCTTTTGCAATATCTGCAACTGATTTATTAATAAGTTTTAATGAATCATAAATAGTAACCTTATTTACTTTATTTTTCTTAACTTCAAAATATATTTCTACTGCATAAAATTGCCCCATGTCAGTTATAACTGTTGTAAATGTATTATTTCGTCTTTCTTTTTTGTCTTTAATTACCTCATAACCATTTTGAAGTAAATATGAAATAATATATTCAGAATCAAACTTTAAATTATGGAAATATAAGGTGTAATTTTCTTTTTTATTAGCACACCATTTTAAAAATTCTTCAACACTATTTCCATAAATAAAATTATCAATGTTTCCAATTTCACAAATTGAATATGCCCAAACCCTGCAGTCTTCTTCAGAAACATTGGTTTCAAAATCAGCTGTAAATCTACGCATTATTAAAAGATTTATAGTCTTTTAAATAATCATCAATGTTATTATAAAGTTCATCAAAAATATTATTCATTTCACTTTCAAAGTTAAAGTAATCATCACCTTTTAATTTTGTTGAATCAATATATTTATCTCGTACCATTTGAACAAGTTTTTCTTCATCAAAAAATCTTAAAAAGTCTTTATCTGATAATCTATTTAATTTTTCTTTAATAGTATTAATTTTTTCTTTATCATAACCAATTGCATAAGCTTGATAAGTAAGCATTTTATCAATGTAATTATTTCTAAATATACTTATTTGGTAATTTTGTTTGTTTCTTGTAGTTTCAATTAATTTAGTAAAGTTTTTCAAACTTCCTGTTTTTAATAAATTTTTACTCATTCTTGCAAGTGTATCTCTTTTTGTGATCATATTATTAAGACGCATGTCACCCATTTCAGCATAATTATAATCTTGTTTTATTCCTGCAACTTTTGGTGTAGTACTTGCTAGTTCATTTATTCTTCTTGTTAAGTTTCTTTGAAGTCTTGCTGATTCTCTTTTTAATTCTTTTATTTCATATTGACTTACAATTTCACCTGTTGGTAACATTATATTATTTTCAGAACCACGTTTTGAAAATCTTTTTAATTTTTGTAAATTTCTATTTAGTTCTTGTCTAGTATCTGACATATTTCTTAAACTTTTAGCACTTATTTTTTCAGGTAGTGATAAACTAGGGTTTAGTTTTTCAAGTCTTCTTATTTTAGCATTATAATTACGAACAGTTTTATTTATTTTATTAACTAATTCTTTATTATAACGAATCATTTTTTCATCACTCCCTTACTTGAATTAAACAATTCATTTTATCTTTTATTATGAATTTATTAATAGAGTTATTAGTATATATACAATAACAGCCCCTTTTTTCAATTTTTCTATATAAATTAAAAGCAAGTAAATCAGTTAAATTGATATTAACAGAATATTTATTTTTAAATTTATCTGATTCTGCTTTTATATAATCAAGTAAACCTTCTTCAAATTTACATTGATAAAATTTAGAAGAAAATACAAACTTAAAATCATTAAATTTTGTTATATAAGGTGATTCTTCTAAATTATAATATATATTCCTTCTTGTTTTCATACCTTTTTCCTTTCTATTCTATAATAAAAGTGTAGAATTAAATTCTACACTAAAACTAAAGTAAGTTGACTTTTTCCATTTCCTATTGGTTTCTTTTCAACTCTTACAAGAACTCCTTCATTCCATGTAGGTTCACCATAAACAAGACAAATTCTTCTTAAAGCATTATAAACACCATAAGATCCTGTAGCATAAGTTTTTCCTTCAGTATCAAAAAGTATTGTTCTATATTTAGTAACGTTTTTAACTTCTCCAGTTTCCTCGTTTTCTTCGTTCTTTTGTCTTTCTTCAATGTAGAAATCTTTTACGTTTATTTCAGTACCTACTATGTCATTAAGTAGTACGTCACATTTTTCTAAAGCATTATATACAGCTTTTCTTTCTTCAACAGTAGTTGCTTTTACACTACTATAAATTTTCAAATCATTATTATTAAGCATTAATTCATTATTCATATTAAATTTCCTTTCCTTCAAGTGTATTTTTTAATTCTTCAATTTTCTTAATTAATAAATCAATTTTTTCTTCATCATTCATTTGAGATAAATCAATTAATTCTTTTAATCTTTCTGAAGTTATATAACTATCTTTTCCTATTAATTCCTTACATAAAATAGTAAATGCAGTTAGTACATTTACAGTATCACCTTTAACTTCAACAGTTAAGTTATCATTTATTTCTTCTAAATATATTTTAGTCATTTTATTTCTCCATTTCTTTTAAAGTTTTACATATAGCATTATAAACATTAATTGCAGTGTTATATTCACTGTCTTTTGTAGTTTTATTCTTTTTTAATTCATTAATAGTAACATTAATATTTCCGTTTTTATTCTCTTTAATTTCAAGTGTAATTTTCATAAATTTTATTCCTTTCTATTTTACTCTTATAGTATCACCAGCATAAATTAAATTAGGGTTAGTTATATTATTTAATTCACATAATCTTACAACTGTTGTATTAAACATGACTGCTATTTCTGAAAGTGTATCACCTGACTTAATAGTATAATATTCAGCTGTTCCTGATAATATTTCATTTACTCTATTTTGTACTGCATAATAATCATAACCAGCCTGTGTTAATCTTTCGTATCTTTCTTCACCATTTCCCCATAAACCCTGAATAACTTCCTGTGCAAGTTCATCATTTGTTTTACTTTCAGAAGGTGAAATTTCTTCTGTTAAATAAGGTGTAGGATCAATTCTATTTAAAGAAGAATCAGAAACTTCAAAATGTAAATGTCTAAATTCAGCGTCACCTGAATCACCTTCAATACCAATAACAGTTCCGTCTGTAACAATATCACCAACATTAACAGGTATATTATTTTGTAAATGACAATATCTTGAGTGCATACCATTAGTATGTCTTACTAAAACATAATTTCCCCATTTTCTTGAACCAGGTTCATGTGGTTGGTTTCTTTGAACTTCAATAACTTCACCGTAACAATTTGAATAAACTTTGTTTTGTTCTTCATCAGTTCTACACCCAAGATCAATTCCATTATGGTATGGTGGATCATAAGGGTTAGTTATTCTTTCTGTTGAAAAAGGTACAACTCTGTCCATAAATTTTACTCCTTTCTAGTGCTTACTAGCACTGTGAAGACATTAATAAAAATAAGTTTATAAGTATATATTAGGGAACGGTAATGATTTAAAGTAATATTAATGCCTTCACACTACTAATAAGTAGTGTTATTAACCAAGCCATTCTAATTCTTCAGAATCTTCAATGATCATAATTTTCTTACTGTATTTTAGTTTTCTTTTAAATTTTTCTTTATCATAAGAACAGTCAAAATATTTAAAGAATTGTCTATGTGTTTCTATATTATATAATAGTAAATATATTTTATTCATTTTTAAATATTTTCTCCATTCTTAAAGTAAATCGTGTTTTAAATAATGTTAATTTATAATCATTTCTATCATCAATTTTTTCTAGTTCTTCCTTTATTATTTTATCTTGTAATTTATATTTTTCTAGTTCTTTCTTTAATTCTAATAATTCATTCTTTTCATCAGGTAACATTACGTCTTCTAATTCATAATCATATCTATCTAGCATAATTCTATTTTCCTTTCAAATAATCTATTATTTCATTTATTTTAATTGCAGTTTTTTTTAAACTATTATTATGTCTTGGAAATTTAGAAATATTTATTTTTTCAGGTATTTTATGTTCTTTTGGTTCTTCTATTATTTCTACTTCACTGTTTAAATCTTCAGGACAAATACATACAGAACTACTCATCAGATAATTACAAAAACCATTTTCATAATCAATACCTTCTTTATACGAATATAATGTATTATTATATATTATTTTTTCTGGTACTTCTTCACCTTTTGCTATTTTATTTAATAAATCAATAATCTTCATTCTATTTCCTCCAATAAATCCTTTGTATTTACTTCTAATAATTGATAACTTTCTTCAGTAACTCCAAAATCGTTCATATATTTTTCTTTAAACAATTTAATTATTTCTTCTTTGTTATCTCCTATTTTTATAAATCCTACTAATTCTCCTAACCAATATTTAGCAATAAGATAAAATGTATTTTTTAACTTTTCTTTTCTCATTATTCTATTTCCTCCAATATATCTTCTCCATAAATAATTCTATATGAAAAATCATTATCATTTTTATATTCTTGCTTTAAACTATTTAAGTAATTATCTAATTCAAACTTCCTATAAAATTCACAAAAATAAGTATCGTGATAATAATATATTAAATAATATTTTTTTATCATTCTATTTCCTCCAATAATTCTAAAATATTAATCAATATAATACATTATTAAACATATTATAATTATTATAATTGCACTTATAAATATTATCATTATTTTTCACCTTTTTCTGTTATAAATAAATTAAATAAAACAGCTATTGAAAAATATGAAAAACACCATACTAATACTATTTTAAAATTATTTGGTATTAATAAACCTATAAAACAAAATATACTAAATAAACTTAAATTAGCAAATATTAATTTTAATAAATTTAATTTTTTCTTTTTCATTTGTGATTCTCCCTTCTATGCTTTCATTGTATATCAGTAAAAATTTTAAATCAACATTTTTTATTAAAAATTTTAAAAATGTACACTTTCTTTACAATTTTAAAATTTTTTGATAAAATGAAATTGTGATATAAAACCGATAAAAAGGACTATCACTTATAACTAAAGTAAATGTTTGTTCAATTTAAAGTAAACAATGTAAGATATATCAACCTGAAGAAGGTTCTTACTTGTTAGTGTTGTGATTCTTCTGCTTTATAACATACATTAATACTTTAGTTTTTATTTTGAAAGAAGGTGATAAAAATGTCATCATTATATTATGATATAACTCCTACATTAACTTATAATTCGTTATACTATTTTATAATTGGTGAACGTGGGGTTGGTAAAACTTACAGTGCTAAAAACTTTTGTATAAGACGTTTCTTAAAGAAGGGTGAACAATTTGTTTATTTAAGAAGATATAAAACAGAACTTTCTGAATCTGTAGGAGATGAAAAAGACGCAAAATTCTTTAAGAAAATAAAAAAAGAATTTCCTGATCATGAATTTAGAGTTTCAGGTGATAAACTTTATTGTGATAATAAAATATGCGGTTATGCTTTAAGTCTATCTACTGCACTTATATTAAAATCTGCTGAATTTGACAAAGTTAAAACTATTATATTTGATGAATTTATAATTGATTCAGGTTCAAGTTATCATTATTTTAAAAATGAAGTTGAACATTTTCTTGAATTTTATGAAAGTATTGCAAGACTTCGTGACGTAAGAGTTTTATTTCTTGCTAACGCAATTTCAATAACAAACCCTTACTTCACTTACTTTAATCTTACACTTCCTTACGGTAATAAAAATATTAAAACTTTTAAAAATGGTCTTATAGTTTTAGAATATATAAAAAATCTTGCTTATAGAGAAGTAAAGAAAAAATCAAAGTTCGGTCAAATTATAGAAGGTACTAAATACTCTGAATATGCTATTGACAATAAATTCCTTCGTGATAACAAAGCTTTTGTTAAAAAGAAAAGCTCTAAATCTAAATTCTTCTTTACTCTTATATATGATAATAAATATTATGGTATCTGGAAGGACATGCAAGAATCTGATATTTATATAACGTCAGATTATGATCCAAATTGTCCTATTATATTTTCATTTAGTCCTGAAGACCATTCTGAAACTTCTATTCTTACAAGATTTACTAATAATGGTTACTTATCAAACATTGTAGAAAATTACAGACTAGGAAGATTATTTTTTGAGAATCAACAAATCAAAAATATATTTTCAGAATTGATATTAAAGCATATAGTTTACTAGACTTGACATTTATTTGTCAGGTCTTTTTATTTGTATTGTTTTATTGTCAAGTGTAAAGTGTAAAGTGTAAAGGTTTGAGTGTCTAGTGTAAAGTGTCAAGTATGTGTCAAGTGGGAAATTGGGTGGTGGAGATAGGGAAATTTTCGAG
>Ga0247609_10004086_pt1 | contig 14610 bp, 20 predicted proteins | sample 172DNAGHGlowgp2_FD_193487 | JGI IMG/M metagenome (GOLD analysis project Ga0247609, IMG submission 193487) | Sheep rumen microbial communities from Palmerston North, Manawatu-Wanganui, New Zealand - 1728 DNA GHGlow gp2 | ecosystem: Host-associated > Mammals > Digestive system > Stomach > Rumen ...
GCCATAGACAAGAAAGATATAACCTTCTTCACCAAAACCGAAAGCATTGCGGGCGGCAAACTTAATACGGCGTTCTTCATCTTTTACGGTTTTTGCCGCGGCACGCTTTTCAGCCGCTTTATCCATAGAAGCACGTTGAGAATCAGTATACCAACGCACAGTTTGCTTTTTAATACCAGAACCGCGACAAGCAAGACATACTGTACCATCCATAGGATTGTAGGAATAATGACCAGAGCCGCCGCAACGAGGACATTTGCCCTTCACAACAACATACATCTTACCATTTTCTTCAAAAGGAGAACCAACCTGTTCTAAATTTTCATAAGATTTTGCGACTGCCATCTAAATCACTTTCCTTTCCCTTTTCTATAAATATTATATCATAATTTATAAAAAAAATCAAGTGATTAATTTTTAAAATTAATCACTTTTTATAGCCCATACATAACCATTCTCAATCGAATCAAGAAATTCTTTTGGATACAAATTTAATGTATTAGGAGAAGCAATATAAATAATTTCATCTTTTACAAAACCGCACATAAATCTTGAATCTACGTTTGCTTTTATAGCATCTCCAAAAATTTCATAAATTACATTAATAGGAACTAAATTATTTACTTTTGTCCATTTAATTTTATCATTCATTTGCGAACATTCTCCATATTCTTTGTAGATAACCTTTTCTCAAATGATTTTCTGGAGTTTCTAATGTATCGCCGCGTTCGACTCCTGCCTCAATATTACCTAAATCCCACCAAATTCTATCCATCATAGCTTGATTTTTTTCATTCATAGCGCATCCACGCATTTGATGGTCATTCCAATATTTTTTACACGCTCTAAAAACATTCGTTTTATTACCATCAGAATATGCTAAACTTGCTCCAAGCATATCACACACAGATTCAACAAAATCATTACAAGGCATTAGACGAGCTTCGCCACCTTTATCAAAATTATCCATCCAATATTCATAGTGATGACGATTGCGGCCTTTGTGGTGAAGCCAAGCATATGAAATACCTTGTTCTTTTTTGGCTTCATTAATTGGAGAACCTGTTCCAACATAAAATTTTACAGACTCCCAAAATTCAGTTGGGCTATATTTAGATAAATCGTGAGTAATTCCACGCCAAGGAATACCCGCGAGAAAACAATAATGGCGAACCCATTTACGATGGGTTTGAATTTTACGAAAATGTAGCCATGCATTTTTTAATTTAATTTTTCTTTTCATATCCATTTTCCTTTAAGTATCTATTAAATAGTTCAGTTTGAAATTCATTAATATATTTTTGTCCTAATTTTTCTGTAAAATCCATAGTTTCAGTGGGCTTAAACATATTAGCTTGTTCTGTAAGTGTTAAGGCGATTTTAAGACTTTCTTCTTTATAATATTGATTTGAAGTTTCAGAAGTATCAAATTTTGCTTTGCAGGCTAATATTAAATCTTCTGTACATAATTTTAATAGTTCATATGGAGTATAATGTAAATCTAAATATCTTTTATACATTTCTCGTAATCTTAGGCAATGTGCGAATTTTTTACCTTCTGTCATATTGCGGCCATGCAGTCCGCGTGCTGTACCAGCAATGGCATCTACCATATTTTTATAATTGGAATGAATCATTAGCTGAATAGCTTCATTTAGATAAAGTTGTAAAATATCATTATATGCTGGTTCACAATATTTATAATCAGAAGCAAAACATTCAACACTATTAGGAGAAGGCTTTCGTAAAAGATTTAATCCTAGTCTAATATCTTTTACGACGCACTTACCATCTTCAACGTCATATTCTTTGCTAATAGGCTCTTTACCATAAATTAAATCTTCAATTTTTGGAGCGATAAAAGAATAGGTATCAATATCACTATTTTCTGAATCTAAATTATAGTTTTGAGAGCCGACCAATACTGTCATAATATGCTGATAACCTGGATCATGAATAAAATGTTTTACTTGTGTGGCATGATTTTCGACCCTTTTTAAAATATCAAATTTACTGTTCATTTACTACCTCATATGTCCAATAGTGTTTATTAAATTTTTCATGATGGGAAATTACTCTAAATAGTGTTCCAAATACGATAGCGGAAGAATAATTTTGATCAAATCCAAGAAAATTGTAAAGTTGTTCTTTACTGCTAATAATGCCGCCGTCTGCTTTAAGAATAATTTTTTTATTTAGTAATAATTGTTCTAAGGCGTTTCTTTCTTGTTTAATATTTTTCTTACCCTTATAGTTATTTAAAATTTTTAAATAATTATATGTTTTATCTTCTAACTGTTTCTTCTCTTGTTCTTGCTCTTGCTCATGCTTTTCAATACAATCAATGCTATCTAATTTTGATTCTTCTTGAACTGGTACAGAGGTTTGCGTATAAGTGGCATATTGTTGATTTAATGTAACTTCAATCCAACGTAGGTTTTTTACAGAATTATCACGTTTGTTACTATTAATATGATCAATATTATACTTAGCATTACGTTTTCCGCCGAGCCAAGTATAGGCAACGAGTCGATGGACTAATTCTGCGCCCTTATCTGTAAAGACAGTACAATAGCCACTTGGATTAATACGAATATTTAAAAACTCTTTATTTTTAATAAGCCGTACTCGCCCCTGTGTGCTAACCCAGACGCCATATTCTTCATTTTTACGCCAGCGTTCAATAGAGAAATGAAAATTAGGAAGCATAATATCAATCCTTTCCTCTCGTTCTTACATATATATTATATCATAAATTTTAAAAAAAATCAAGGGTTAGACTTTCGTCTAACCCTATTTTTTATATTAATGAATATTCTTATAACGATCACGAGTTAATACATCCATCATAAGTTGATATGCAGTTTTAGGAGGAGTACGAGAAAGGATGCTTTCAATTACATTCATGGAATTACCAGATACATAGAAGAAGCCATCGCCAATTGCGGGAATATTATCTTGACGAGCATCAAGATTCCAGAATACAACATTAGGAACCTTATAGCCATAAGCCTTCCATTCACGCATTTTCTTTTCAATGAGAGTATTTACTGCGGCAGAATCTCGAAGTACTTTATGTTCTGAACGACCCCAGGAATTACGAATAATTGTATTATCAATCATACAACTATTAAATTCCATATCAGAGAAGATGTAAAGCGTTTCGGGCATTTCATCTTGACTTACATGATTTTTAATTGCGGTAGAAAGTAGCAAATCAAATACGGCTTCAATATTGGTACTATTACGCCAATTAGCGTTCTCAGCACGATTGAACTTATCATAAAGGTCAACGCCTTCAAATTTTACTAATTCAGGAGTATCAGAAAAAGTAATAAAGTGATTCTGGAAAGGGCCCTTACCACGTTCAGCAATATAGGCGCCCATAGATACAGCGGCGTATAGTGGAGTGCCGCTCATGCTACCACTTACGTCTACTACGGCAATACCACGTTCTTCACGACCATTGTAATAGTCTTTTAGATTAGCCCAATACTTATCCCAGGCTAAACGTTCAACTTTAGAAGGGTAGCGTGCAGTAAAAATTTGCTTAGCAATATCTACAGGGTTAAGGACAGCCGCATTTACTTTAGTTTCTTTATTTGCCATAAATGCCGCGTAACGTTCTTTAGTAATATCCTTAGTCGCAAAGACATTCTTATAGATAAGCCCCGCCTTAGAAGGAATCTTATCAAACTCAATTTCATCCCAACGATTCTGAGACATTAGAGTTTCTACAATCTTAATGCGGCCGCGAAGCATAGATAGCATTTTACGATACTGTTTAGGATTCATTCCTAGAGCTTCACGAGTTTTGCGGCCAAGCGTCTTAGAATATGGGGAAGAAGTGTTTTCGCTCTTTAGCCACTTTGCTAGTAGAGAAGGAGTTTTACTTTCTACATCTAGAAGAAGTTGCTTATTAATTAGATAAAATACTTCCTTTTCTACAGGAGTACCAACAAGGGCATATAAGTCATCCCAACGTCCCATTTCAGGAATTGCTTCAAGATTACGAAGAACCGCGTTCTTATCTTCACGAGCAAGCCAATTAATTACAGTGCGGAAAAAACGGCGTTCGCCTTGTCCGCCGCGAACATCACGAAGATAAAATAGACATTTAAGAGCATATTCAGGATTTTCATCATATGCCTTTTTAAACATAAAGATAATATCTTCATCCGAACGATTACGCATAGAACCGCCCATACCAAACATATTAAGTAGAGCAGAATTACTAGTTACATGCGTAATAGCGCCATTTTCGGTGTAAGTGTAATTAGAATCATTTTTCATCGCATTTAATAGACTATTCATATTCCTTTTATCTCCTTTTCATCTTAGTCGTTATCACGACCGTAGGTTGTCAAGTTTCATACATGAGTATAACAGATCTTCAAAAGTATATTCGTATTCTTCTTCTTCGTTATATTCTTCGCCCGCAATGCGACGTACCATTTCCTCTGGGGTACAAGAAGTTACATCTCCTTCATCCCATGGCATTTCATAAGATTCTACATAGCCGCGATGTGAGTTATAACTACCAGAATGAATAACCACATCACCGGGCAAGTGGCTGAAACGCCATTGCATACCATCAAAAATAGGAAGCTTAATATATTCAATTCCTTTTTCATCTAGTAAATTAGAGAATTTTTCAATAGTCGCATCAAAGTTAGTCATACTTTTCTTTCCTTTCTCTTTATATATTTATTATAATATAATTTTAATTAAAAGTCAAATACTTCTTCTTCTATTTCTTTTAATGTATTTACATCAGATTTCAATAGTGATAAATAATGTTTTACAGAGAGTATATTATAATCATCAGGATAATCACCGCCGTCATTACGAATAGCAATATACCAATCTGGGCCTTTGTATGTCCAATAAGCATTATGATTCCATTCTGTTGTATCTAAATATTTTAAATCTTCTTCAGATTTAATTTTATAAATATACGCATACTCTACGTCTAAGGAATCAAAATGTACATAATGACGAAGAATTTGCTTTTTTGGAAGTAATTCAGCTTCATGTTTTTCCGCGGCTTTCGGGCTATCAAATTCTTTACCGTCACTAGTAATATATACTAGATATTCTTGCGTACGAGTTCTTGTTTCTGCTTTCATATTACTCTCCCTTTATTGGATAGGTATATAAATCTTCAACTGGAATTTTTAAGGCTTGTAAATCTAACCAGCGTTGGCGTATTTCAGTAATAATTTCGTCTAATGCTACGGGAATACAATTATGACTATCCATTCCTACATGATAACAAAATGGATTGTTAGGATACATAAAATTAGCTTGTTGATGTGTATGTCCATGTAGAGCAATTACATGCTGATTAAAATGTTTTTCATCGTAATTTGCGGTCAGTGTTGGATAGTGAGAAAGATAACAATAAATTTTATCATATTTAAACATTGTAGCCCAAGAAGCCTCAGGATTACTAATGAGTGAAATATTTTTACATTCATTAGTAATTTGTTGAATTTTTTTCATACTATCATGATTTCCGCGAATCCACCATTGAAAGCCATTAAGTTGTTTAAGATATGGAATTGCGGCTGAAATGTCATTCATTGCTATATCGCCAAGATTGTAAATCGTATCTTCTGGTTTAACAATACTATTCCATCTTTCAACAATAGCTTCATTCATCTCTTTAACAGAAGAAAACCCACGTGGGCCATATAGAAATTCTTGTTCATGTGATAGATGAAGGTCACTAGTTATGAAATAATCACTCATCTTAAACCTCTCCTTCAATACGCCACAATCCTGCTGCTCTTGTATCTTCATTTTGTGGAATAGTAAGTGATTTACGCATATCACGAATTACATCTTCTGGAACAAAACGATGTCCAGTGCGATTAGCGTTATGTTTAATACATTCTTCTGCGGAAGCGAGAAATACAATATAAATAATTTTATAATCTTTATAATATTGATCTATTGCTCTTGTTAATTTCTTTCTGGATGGAGTATTTAAATGTGTAGCATCTGCGATTACATCATAATTATTTTTAAGAGCAGTTACGATTTCATCTATAAAATCTTTAAACGATTCTTTTTCAAAATCAAAATAATGGGCATTTGGATTTTTGTCAAGATAACGAAAACGAATATTATCGCGGGAAACCCAAATCGTGTGCTCATTTGTGAAATTAGAAGCAAAGGTGGATTTCCCGCTTCCGGCGGTGCCGCAGAGAATGTAAAGAGTTGGTTTTAAGTTCATCTCATTTCTCCTTTCTTTTATATTTATATTATATAATAAATTTGGAGAAAAGTCAAATTTTATGCATTATTATACCAAGCAGCGGTAATAACAGTTCCTGTTGAGACTGAATTTGCCTTGTAGTTATTGCCTATTGCTGCGGTAATTGGGCCTCCTAATGTAACAGCAGTTGGGCTATTACTTTTATAAGTACGTAAGGCATCCATTTGTGCTTTTGTAATTATTGTATTTGAAGTTACGGTTGGGTGGGTAGCTGATACTGTTATTGGAGTTTCAATCCACTTATAATTACTATTACCGTGCTCTCCTAAAGTCTGTATAGCAAAATAATAACTGCTACCAATAGTCAAATTCTAAAAAACATAATGATTAGTAGAAGCATTAACTTGTATAGGATTAGACTAAGTTCCATTTGTACCAATTTTATATATAATATTATATCCAGTAATAGGATTATAATTTCCTCCGGTTGCTCCCGACCATTCAATTGATATTGTTCCATTAGAACTAGATCCACCTATAGAAGTTGGTGGGGAACAACTAGTATAATTATCAGTAGTAATTATTTTTTTTTGTGATAGAGTATATGCTTTATTGTTAATTAAAATATTTTTATAGCCATTTGTAGTTTGAGATTTATTTATTGCTGCTGCAACATGAATATAATAAGTAGTATTAGGAGATAAATTTTCAATAGTAACTGTTTCATTAATTAATTCATGCCATTGTCCGGGATTAGTCCCATTAGTAATAGCCATATTATCAATAAGATACTAATCCGATGATGAATAATAATAATATTCTGGAAGAGAAGAATCACAATACTAACTATAATTAATATATATCCATATAGAGTCTAATCCAATTGAAAGAGAATCGGGTTCTATATAAGCAACTTCATCTGAAAGATCTACAAAATATTCAATAGTTACACCAAAAGAATTTAAAATTCCAAAAGTTTCATTTGCTGTTAACGGAACAGGGCAACGTAAAAATATATATACATGAGAATCTATTGGAATAAGCGTATGAACCTATAGATCTTTTTCTATTTTATTATTATTTTGTAAGTCTGTAGAAGTAGCAAAATAGTCAGAAGACTAAGTTATTGGGATTATTGAATATGTTGTAATATCATTTAAATCGCTAGATGGTGAAGCATATGCTATTTTTAATTCAAAATAATGATTTGTTGCTCCATAGCCATTACTTGATGGGAAAATAGTAATTTTATTTATTCTATCCCATCCAGAGAAATCAAGTTCAAGATCAAGAGAAACAAAGCCCCCGGTTGAGTTGGACTATGTTAGTGTATAAGAAAGAGATGAAAATGTCCGCGTAACTGGACTATAATAACCATTTATAACCATTAATATTTCACCTACTTAAATAAAAAAATAAGGCGTCGGAATTTAACCGACCCGATTAAAGCACTTGCGCGCAGTATTCCTTAATCACTGAATTCTCTTACCTATGGCGGGCAGAGTAGGATTTGAACCCACGGGCCCTCTCGAGCCAACGGTTTTCAAGACCGCCGCCTTAAACCACTCGGCCATCTGCCCACATACAAGATAGTTATGGAAGGGATTCAAACCCTCGTCTCTTACTTTTTACGGTAAGTATCTTACCCCTAGACGACCTCGGTAATAATTGCTGTAATGACCGAGAAACTATCTTAAAGTGTTTTTAAATGGTATTATCGCTTTACTAACTAAAGCCGCCGGCAGGACTTGAACCTGTAACCTGCGCATTACTGGTGGAAGACCCAAGAATTAAACTCGGACTTGCTTGCGCGAACATGTGCTTTCGTTACACCAATCTCCCAAGTGCGCTGCTCTACCAATTGAGCTACGGCGGCATATCTAGACTCACATGCGTATTCGCAACAAATACTTAAAAATGGAGCTGCGTTATAATTTGCTGTAATGAGTCTATATTATTATTTATACAATTGAAATTTTTTTGAAATCTTCCAAGCAACTTCATCTGGAAGCGGCTTGAAACCAATACAAGTTAATGTTCTTCCAATTCCATTTTCATCAATTTCTTCTGGAATTAATTCGGTATTACAAGCATCTTTAATTAAAAAGAAATCTTTGTTTTCTTCTAATCCAAATTCATTAGCAATTTGAATTGCTTTTAAAAGTTGATTTTTATTTTTAGCTTCGCAAATTGTTTTTGTAAAAATACCACAGAACCATTCATCATATATATCTTTTTGAATATTTAAATATACATTTATAAAATCTCCATCGCACTATCCTTTGTTACGAATTTGATTAGATAAAAATGCCCATGATGCATGTGCTACTTGTGCGGCTAATTTTCCTGGACTCATATTTAAATCTTTTCGTGCTATAATAATTTGTCTCATAGAATCTCCTAAAATACAAGATCGTTTTTCCCATACAATTCCCATTAAATCATTTTCAATGCACATACATAATTGCTGTAACGATCTTTAGTTGGCAGCCGAAGAAGGAATTGAACCTTCACAAACGGAGTCAAAGTCCGCTACCCTTCCATTAGGTTATTCGGCTATAAAATCGGGAATATCGGACTTGAACCGATACGCCCATAAGACACACGCACCTCAAGCGTGCCTGTCTGCCAATTCCAGCAATTCCCGTTAATTTTCTTTGCTTTCAAACATATCCATCAGTTCATCCTCAGACAGAATTTCTTCTAGCTTAGAAAGTTTAAGTTCAACGATATTTTCAGAGCCATAATATTCTTCAACTTTATCTGCGGCCGCACTATAATTTTCAGTACTAATTACACCAGAATCAGTGCGAGATTCCTGATCAAGATTGTCCCAATACTCAACTACATAATAATACATTTTAAAATCTCCTTTCTTTTAAAGCGGAGCCAGAAGGATTTGAACCTTCGCTCCCAGTTTCCCGAGACTAACAACTTAGCAGGTTGCCCTCTTATAACCAGACTTGAGTATGACTCCATAAAAGAAACGGTTTTTACCGCTGTATTTTATAAGAGAAAAGCGGTAGCGATTCAATTTGACCGCAATTTGTATAAATGCTCATAAGATTTTTATATCTATGTCATTTTCTCGCTATACGGTTGTTCGATATTTACCTCTTTTACATTTGAACCGTATGAAGAGGTTTCCGAAACGACACTCCTCGAACAGGGCTTGTCCGCAACCATTACGCTGCTACTTGATATGATTCTCACAATCATTTATAGCTATCAAGTGTAGCTAGTATGGTTGTTCGATTTTTGCTCCTTTTATTCTGAACCATACGAAGAAGCCTTAAACCGACTTCTATCGAACAAGAAGTCCGCAGTCACACCGTCCATAAATGGCTGCCGTGCTTGCTTACAATTTCACAAAATTGAGAAAAACTTACGCGTGAGAAACGTTAAGGAATAAATTTGTTGAAGCGGTGGCGGTTATCACAATTGGCCGCAATTTCCCTTATAAGGCCCAGAAGATGGACCCTGCCGCCCATTACTGCCATTCATCAAGCTTTTTAGCTTGCTTGACGCGGCTCCAAGAGGAAGAAAACACAGTACGACTCTTTTTACGCATAACCATCACTTTCCTTTCTCTCTTTCTTACATATTTATTATAACATAAATTTTAATTTATGTCAAATATTATTTTTTAGTTTATCTAAATTATTTGAAAGTAAAGATTTATAATCTAAACTTGTATTTGTAGCAGTAGTTATACAATTTTGTAAATTACCTAAAGTAGAAGCTGTATTAGTATATGCCCAACTAATACCCTGATTAGTTTTTTCTTTAGTAGCCCCATCACTAATATTAATCTTATTGCTATCTATTTCTAATTGAGAATTTTTGTTCCAACCGCAAGTAACTGTATAATCATGACGACCGCTACAATTTATACAACAATTCTGCCATGGAGACATAACTGCTCCGCATTCAGGGCACTTCCAACCGTACTAAACATTCATACAAAATTTTTCTCCTTTATATTAAGTCTTATATTTTTTTAATAGGTAATCCAATTTTTTGAGGAAAATAAGCTGAAAGAGTTTCTAAAAATTCACGATCAATATTTTTTTGCATATCACGAATTTGATCTTCAACAATTGCTCGATCTTTTAAATACTCTTTATATTTTTCTTTCATTTCATTTTGTTTCGCGTGAAAATCTTCTTCTGTGACATGTTCGGCTTCCTCACGATCAATTACATGGTTTTCACGTTTTTTACATAAGCAACATACATATGGCTCAATTATTTTTATAGTATAGCGACCATATTTTGGACTGTTAGTATAAGTATTCCATTTACTAACTAAATACCAATCAAAATCACGCCATGTATGTGCGCACTCTTTAGGCTTAGAAGGTACTACTATAATTGGTTTAGACTCTTCTATTTTTTTCTTAAAAGGCCACATATTTTCTCCTTTTCAATAATCGGGGACCTGGGACTTGAACCCAGAACAAACACGTCTTATAAGGGCGCCGCTCTCACCGAGTTGAGCTAGTCCCCGAGATTTACTTTTCATCAAATGCTTCATCTATCAATTCAGAGTTATATCCAATGGCAGCAGCAAATCGTTTAAAAAAATCTATTAAATCCTTAAAATTTAAATCTTCTGAACAATTAAAACTTAAAAATACATCAGGATAATCTTCAGGATAAAAGCCAAAAGTTAGCATTGCATTCTTTTCTTCCATTTTAATTTTTCCTTCCTTTCATATACAGTATATCATAAATTTAAAATAAAGTCAATTATTTATACCATTCTTTAACTTCTACTCCATTTTCACGGAGCCATTTTTGAATTATTATACGCTCACTACATAAATTTTTAGGTGCCTCATATACAAGAAAAGCAAAATCTACATCTTCAAGATTTTCACCCATACAGATGTCATCATGCAGTTTTTGAAGTTGATATTTAAAATGATTAAAGTCGATATGTTTTAATTGTTCATAATATGTTTTTAAAAATTTACAATTTTCCGGATGTTTAGGAGCACATTTTCCATTACATAACCCAGAACATTCTAAGCCAGGTTTTAATGGGGAATCAATTACGAGAACATTATTTTTATCTTTTCCTAACGGTCTCCATCGCGGCGGCCAAATAGTTGTATTTAGTCCTACAAGATTACATGGAAAATTCCGAACCTGTGCCCAATATGAAGTATATAATTTCATACATTATATTTCCCTTCAATAAGAAAAGTGTTCAAAACATTCTGGTTCTTCTTTTTCAAAAAACCCACCACGTTCTTTATTCCATTCAAAGTATGTACGATTTTCTGAAGTAGCGGCTTCATATAACCCAGGATAATGTGTTAAAATAAAGCCTGCTTCAAACATACACTCTCGAATATCACACCAATTTTCGTGCATGGCTTGAACCGCGGTTTTATATTCATAATAAAATCCTACATCATCTTGAGTGCCGCAATCAGGCCATCCGTGTTCATCTAATGTAGGAATTTTTGAAAATAAGAGAATACGATAAATCGGTTTCCTATTTTCTTTCATATTATCACCTTTCTTGAAGCTTCATAGGGGAGTTGAACCTCTATATGGGACTTACGAAATCCTTATGTTGCCATTACATCAATGAAGCAAAATAAGCCAGATGCACCATGCGCAAGGGTGCTATCTTTAACAACCGGGCTTACGGCGGCCACCTAATTAAGAGTCCCTAATGGCTTCCAGGGATACGAGAGTTTTTCATCAAAAATTAGTAATTTACGCGCGCAATTACTAGGATGACGGCGCCCTTATCTCTCCAACTCTCAAAGGTCTCTGGTCGGAGTGGTGGGACTTGAACCCACGGCTTCTTGATCCCAAATCAAGCACGCTACCAACTGCGCTACACCCCGTTTCTTATATATTTATTATACTATAATTTTAACCAAAAGTCAAATAATAAAGCGTCCAGTTGGAGTTGAACCAACTAACAAGGATTTTGCAGACCCTTTCCCGACCGACGAGAATTGGACGCATACACATAAGATAATAAGCAGTTGACAATCTGCATCTCTTATATTAGTGATAGCTGCCTGTTCTATCCTTTATTATCTTATGCTCCGCTCTTTCTACACATGGCAGATGAGCTAATATGATAGGTAGATCCTGGTGTTTCCTCATTTATTTACGACAAACTTAAATAGAATTTCCAGTTTCTATTCTCAAAAATTACCGTATCCCTATCTAACGGCATTTCAGCCGCTGTTTACAGTTATTCTGCATTTGTGGATAAACAGCAATCCAGTGGTGGCTTGAGTTCGTAACGATCGAACCTATTATGCTCTTCAGGCATACGCTAATCCATCTCAGCTATCAAGCCATATCCTATTTTGTTTTAACGACTCAACAAATAGGCAATATGTCGAGAAAGAGGTATGAAGTCAGTGAGTTCGCAACGCTCATTTAAAATTAGCTTTTATATAACTTTCTTCACTTATTGCCGCCTCTTAGTCATCTTCACGGCTGAGCAGGAAGATAGGGACTCGAACCCCAATCAACGGTTTTTGGTGGAGCATTACAGTACCGCCCTGTAATTTTTAGAACCTTGCTTTTCTAACGTGTTTTTTACACTACTGCCCCGGAGACCGCCATGCTACCAATTGCACCACCGACCTACGTCCTATCTTTTCTGGAGAGATAGGCAACTCACTTAGCTAGCTTTCGCCAATCAACAGGAGTCGAACCTGTCCGCGGCCCCGTTGTGCTAGCAGGGCCGGATGCTACCGCTACATTATGAAAGGATATTGGAAGGACAGGAGTTGAACCTGCGTCTTCGGAGCCACAATCCGAGGTTTTACCGTTAAACTACCGACCACACAGCCAATCCCAGGCCGCCGCACGTCCTTCAATTTCTCTACCTAATAAATACATATCCCACATATCATTAAATCGTTTCCAGTCTTCACCAGAATATGGAATATTATCATTATCATGTGCGATTGCTTGGTATACAAGATAATCTAAATTTTGAGATTTTAATTGAACATGATAATGCTCACGTTCAATATCATTAAAATGAAATAGAGTATAAGTATGAAAATGTTTAAAATCAGATTTTTTAATAATCCATTTTGATTTTAAAGAAAATAGGAAAATCTCTTTTTCTGTTTCTACGACATATGCCTGCTCACCGTATTTATGATTCATAAACCATACTACTTCTTGAACCGTCATATTATATACTCCTCTCAAATTGGTGCGTCCGGTGGGAATTGAACCCACTGTACCGTGATTAAAAGTCACGTGCCTTACCGGTTGGCTACGGGCGCGTTTAATTTACTTTAAAATCAGTATATCCAAAATTTTCATTATTATTACAAGCAACAATTGACCAAACATTACCGTTAGTATCTTTATCCGTGTCGTAATAGTCCCAAAAATTATCGCCCCAAACCATATCAAGATGATGAACGTATGGCAATTTTCCATATTTTTTAAATTCTAAATCAGGTTTTTCGTACATAATTATTCTCCTTATAAATCACATCCATTCTCCCGATTCTCCAAATGGAACCTACCCACCGTAATTAACTTTTCATTAACTACCCTTATAGCGTCAACGAAGGATATAGACTATTTTATTGATCGTACTTTTATCTCATGTGATTTAAAAACTAGACCATTTAAATTCTATAGGATTTGAACCTATTCAAAAATTTTTATCAGAAATTTTCTTTATCCATTAAATTATTTGCAGAAATGGTCTATATATGGTAAGGGCGGAGCGACTCGAACGCTCACTACCTCCTTCAGAGGGATATAACGGTTTTAGAGACCGGTGTTCTGCCATTGAACTACGCCCCTTTAAAATAATAGACGGTAACGACCCGCTAACGGCGCTATTATGCCGACATGTCACTGAAAGGCAGTTCATGTTTAGGACCTCCGGGTTACTTTTCGTCGTCCCCTTGAACATACGCCACGCTTACGTTGTAGGTACGTGGAATATACCTTATGATGGGCGAGGACAGGATTTGAACCTGCGAAGCTTTCGCCTTGGATTTACAATCCATTAAGTAGCTGTTAGAACCTTAGTTGCTAGATTCATTTTGTTTGGTTCCAATGTCTTTGACCACTTGACTACTCGCCCATAATGAGAGTTTTGAACATCAAACTCACAACGGTTGCCTTAGGATAGTAACTTTCCTGCGACTAAGCTCGCAACACTATTGGTGCGCCGGGTAGGAGTTGAACCTACGATGTTTACCCTGAGGGTAGCAGATTTACAGTCTGCTGGCTTCGCCACTAGCCACACCGACGCATAAATAACACGACGACTTTTAACTAAATAAATCCCTAATTTATTGTTAAAATTATTGCTGTAATCGTCGTTAATGGTCTCCCGCAAAGGATTCGAACCCTCATTAATAGATC